>Ga0182238_1000007_pt1 | contig 137027 bp, 128 predicted proteins | sample hydfrates6_PW_90_FD_132439 | JGI IMG/M metagenome (GOLD analysis project Ga0182238, IMG submission 132439) | Subsurface microbial communities from deep shales in Texas, USA - hydraulic fracturing test 6_PW_90 | ecosystem: Environmental > Aquatic > Deep subsurface > Shale gas/oil reservoir >... | reverse complement strand
GAGGAATTTTTTAGAAAAAAGTTAGATTTTTAATCAGGTCGACTCTATATTTCCATAAATTAATATTTATGTCTTAAGTTTCTACTTTTCTAATTCAAAGAAATATGAAAAACTGCGAATAAGCGAGTATTAAAGAGATAACTTTAATTTAAAGAGGGAGGTTTAATTATGAAGTTTTTAAAAAGCGAAAGATCATTTTCTTTAACACTGATAATATGCCTGGCTGCTGCAGCTCTGCTATTTAGCAGCTCTTTAGCCGGGGCAGCTTATATCAGTCATAAAGTAACGGGTTATACTACTTATGATCTGGAAAATAGTTCTGAACTATATTCATATTTGGAATATGATCTTAAGCTTGAACAGCGTTTGGAGAAGGGACAGTTTGTTTTAAATCCAAAATTACAGATAAATACACTTGAAGAAGAATTAGAGCTTGAGCTTTATGAAGGATATTTAGATTATTATTTTTCCAATGCAGATTTGAGAATCGGACGCCAGATTATTAGCTGGGGCAAGGCTGATGGCCTGACAGTAACTAATTTAATTAATGATCAGAGCAGAGTTCAGCGTCCCTTTGTTAATCCAGATGATCGCTTTCTCGGCAGTGATGCCTTTAAATTAGATTATTATACTGATAGTGGAACTCTGGAGGCAGTTATATCCCTACCTCCCCGAGATTCTGATTTAGATGCCGATCAATCAGGCTTTGGTCTCCGTTATTCAGTACTTGGGATGGGTTCTGATTATGAAATCAGTGCCGGCTCATTTCCCCAGTACAATCCTATGCTGGAAGTATATAATCGGGTAACCGGCAGCAGCGAAGCTCTCTACAGAGACCAGAATTTCATCGGCGGCAGTTTTTCTAATGACCTGGGAAAATTTGTTTTAAAAGGAGAAGGAGCTTACTTTTTTAACCGCGACTATCTGCAGCAGACAGAGAAGGGTCCACAGATTGTAGAAAATAATGAGCTGGAACTTTTAGTGGGCATCGATTATTATCTGGGAGATTATTTAATAGCTCTGCAGGCAAAAGAAGGAATCCTAATCGATGAGCCAAATAATCTTGTCCGGGACAAAACAAAAGGTGAATATTCTTTATTGGTGCAGAGATCTTTTATGAGGGATAACTTAAATCTTGAAAACTGGCTGATTTATAGAGAAATGCCGGAACTGCCGAATATGGAAGATACTCTTCTCTGGCGGCCGCGCTTAAGTTATGATTATTCTGATCAGCTGACTCTTTCTACCGGACTTGATCATGTAATTGATGGACCTGAAAAAAGCGAGATCTTTGCTCAGATAGAATATACATTTTAATGAAATTAATATTATGTCCAGTCCTGATTGGTTAATGCTCTCGGGACTGGAATTTTTATTTTATTTTAAAATCTTCTAAATTATATTTATCTGGCAGCAGGAGTTTAATATCTGACAGCTAAATAATAATCTTAGAAGGAGACTGATAAAATGCGAAAAATAACATTTATTGGTGCAGGAAGTATTGTCTTTGCAAAAAACTTACTAACAGATATATTATCTGTGCCAGAACTGAGAGATACAAAGATTTCACTGATGGATATTGATCCTGAAAGACTGGCAATGACAGAAAAACTTGCTGCTCGAATTGTAGAAGAAAATGATTTTCCAACAGTGATTGAAGCAACTACTGATCGCAGAGAAGCACTTAAAGATGCTGATTATGTAATTTCTATGATTCAGGTTGGAGGACTTGAAGCATATGAAATGGATATTGAAATCCCCAGAAAGTATGGGGTTAATCAGGCAGTTGGTGACACATTAGGGCCTGGGGGAGTTTTCAGAGGCTTAAGAACTATACCAGTTTATTTAGAGATTGCCAGAGATATGGAAGAACTCTGTCCGGAGGCTTTATTTTTGAATTATGTTAATCCGATGGCCATTAACTGCTGGGCTTTAAATAAAGCGACTGATATTAAAAATGTTGGACTCTGCCACAGTGTTCAGGGAACCGCAGCTGAAATCTGTGAATACATAGATCTTCCTTATGAAGATATCAATTATCTATCTGCTGGGATTAATCATATGGCCTGGTATTTAAAATTTGAAAAAGACGGTAAAGACCTTTATCCTCAAATTAAAGCAAAATATGATGATCCTGATGTTTATAAACATGATGTGACTAAATTTGAGTTTCTAAAACATTTCGGTTATTTTGTAACCGAATCAACTATTCATATGTCAGAATATGTACCCTATTTTAGAAAAAATAAAGACTGGATCAGTAATATTCACAGAATGCAGCGAGAACAGCCCGAAAATTCTTATGGGGGAGACATTGGCTGGACTACAGAAGATGAATCCGGAGCTTATCTCCATGTCTGTCAGGTGAGGAATGAAAGCTATCTGGAGGATATGGAAGAATTAATTAATTCGGAAATAAAAATGGAGCGCAGTAATGAATATGGCTCCCACATAATTGAAGCAATGGAGACAGGGAGAGAAACTGTAATTCACGGTAATATTCAAAATGACGGACAGATTACTAATCTACCTCAGGGTTCAGTAGTTGAAGTACCCTGTCTGGTTAATAAGAATGGCATCCAGCCAACTTATGTAGGTGATCTTCCAACCCAGCTGGCAGCATTAAACAGAACCAACATTAATGTTCAGGAACTGGCAGTAGAAGGAGCGCTAACAGGAGATAAAGAAAAAATCTATCAGGCAGTTATGATGGATCCACTAACTGCAGCTGTTTTAGATATGGATCAGATTAGAGAAATGGTCGATGAAATGTTTGCAGCTCAAAGAGAATGGCTGCCTAATTTTGAGATATAGATTTATCAGCTTATTATAATTGAATAATATTTTTAAATAAAAAATCCCCACTAAAAAAGCTAAGCTAAAATTATTAGCCAGAATAGTGGGGATTGAAATTTATATTTTTAATCAAAATCAGGATAGCCGGGATCAATCAGGCGGTTATTCTGATCCAAAAGCTCCATCTCTCTGGCTGCATCAACCGGGAAATCCCAGTCAAAAACTTCTAAATTATTTTTAAGATGAGCTTCAGAACTTGCTTTTGGTATAGCAACAATATTTTTCTCAATCAGCCACCTTAAAGCCAGCTGTGCAGGAGATTTATCGTATTTTTTTCCCAGTGATTTTAAAACACTATTTTCAAATACTTCTCCCTGGGCCAGCGGACTGTAGGCGGTGAGTATAATATCATTTTTGAAAGCAAAGTCCAAAAGATCTTTTTGATAAAGTGTCGGATGAAATTCTACCTGATTGACTGTTATCAGATCTGGATAAGCAGCTAAGGCCTCTTTCAGCAGGGGAATAGTAAAGTTGCTGACCCCAACATTTTTAACTTTGCCGGCTTCTTTTAATTCTTTCATCGCTTTAAGAGATTCTTCAACTGAAATCTCAGGACTTGGCCAGTGAATTAAGAGTAAATCAAAATATTCCAGCTCCAGCTCTGAAAGCAGTCTATCAGCAGTCTTTTTCAGCTGCTTATACTCTAAATCTTCACTCTGGATTTTAGAAGTAATAAATAGCTCGTCGCGGCTGAGAACAGATTTATTTAGTGCCTCAGCAACAGCCCTGTGATTTCCATACATATCAGCAGTGTCTATATGTCGATAACCCAGCTCGAGGGCTTTTTTTACTACTTCAGTACACTGCTTTCCGCGCAGGCCAGAAGTTCCGAGTCCAAGAGCAGGAATGTGGTTACCATTTTTAAGCTCAAATTCTTTCATATCTCTCACCCTTTCTGATTATGTTTCCAAGTTATATTAATTATAAAATATTTAAATTAGTGCGGCTATTAATTGTTTAACATCAAATTTGTTCTTTAATTAGACAAATAGCTTGATTCAAATACTTTAATGCGATAAAATAAGCCAAAGATATCATTTGTTTATAGTATTTATTTTAGTTAAAGATAGAAGTCGCAGAATGGAAATAAGATGATTTTGAGAAGTAGAGGAGTGAGTAGATGAAAAAAGTTAGTATAGTAGGTGCAACAGGTTATGTGGGCATAGAATTGATGCGGCTGCTGCACGAGCATCCAGAAGTTGAAATTAAGGATTTAGTTTCCAAAAGTAGTTCCGGTCGAATGCTGGTTGATATTTATCCTCAGTTTAGAGGTTCAAAACTGGCTGAGAAAAAATTGATTCCCCTGACTGACTTTGAGGTTGAAGCGAGTGATTTAGTTTTTACAGCTCTGCCCCACGGCGTATCGCAGAATATTGTGGGAGAGCTTTATGGAAAAGGAACGAAAATAATTGATCTCAGTGGTGATTTTCGCTACCACGATTTAGATATTTACGAAAAGTGGTATGGAGTTGAGCACAAGTTTCCTGAGCTGGCAGCTGAAGCAGCTTACGGGCTGGTGGAATTAAACCGCCAGCAGATTAAAAAGGCAGATTTAGTTGCCAATCCGGGCTGTTATGTAACCGCCTCTCTGCTTGGACTGCTGCCGCTGATTGATTTCAAAAAAATTAATCCAGCTTCAATTATTGTTGATGCAAAATCCGGAGTCAGTGGTGCCGGCCGCAGTTTGAAGGAAAATTTACTTTTTACTGAGACCCATAATTCAATGAAGGCCTACAGCCCTGGAACTCACCGCCATGGTTCAGAAATTGAATATATTTTGAGCCAGTATCTGGAGGGAGCATACAGTGGTGATAATTCAGCTGAATCTGAAGCTGAAGCGAAAGCTTTAAAAACTAAGGCTGAAGTTTTATTTACCCCTCATTTAATACCAATCAAGCGGGGGATTCTGGCCACAATTTATCTGGAGCTGAAAGAGGAAAGTTCTCAGGCGGAAATCAGAGAGCTCTATCGCAAACAGTATGAGGATGAATACTTTATCCAGCTGCTGGCTGAGGAGCTGCCGGAGATTAAAAATGTAGCCGGCTCAAATTTTGCCCAGATTGGCTTTAGATATGATGAGCGGACAAAGCGGCTGATTATTGTTTCTGCAATAGATAATATGCTCAAAGGAGCAGCCGGTCAGGCGGTACAGAATATGAACTTGGTTTTTGACCTGCCCGAGTCTACAGGGCTTGAGGCAACAGCTTTATTCCCTTAAAATAAGCTGGCTGGATAACGGGCTTTATTGTCAGAGTATTTTCAACTGGCAGAGGCTGGAGATGATTTTAGATTTTAAAGCAGCAAGGAGGAGAGTACAATAGAAGAATTAATTAAAAAGGCAAATGTGTTAATTGAAGCTTTACCCTATTTTAAAGACTTTTTTGGCAAGACTTTTGTGATAAAGTATGGGGGCAGCATTATGGCTGATCCGGAGCTAAAGGAAAAATTAATTGAAGATATTACCCTTTTAAAATATGTGGGGATTAACCCGGTGATTGTGCATGGAGGTGGGCCGGCGATTAATAAGACGCTGGACCGCTTAAATATTGAGGCCAATTTTATCGACGGACTTCGGGTAACTGATAAGGAAACAATGGAGATTGTAGAGATGGTTTTATCAGCCCAGATTAATAAGGAGATAGTAGCCCTGATTAATAAAATGCAGGCGAAGGCTGTTGGAGTTTCCGGTAAGGATGGCAATTTGATTAAAGCTAAGAAAAAGGAGTTCAGTGATCCGGCCAAGGACTTAGGTTTTGTTGGTGAAGTGGAAGAGATTAATCCAGAACTGATTGAAAAGCTGATTGAAGATGGCTATATTCCGGTAATTGCTCCAGTCGGAGTTAATGAAGCCGGTGAAGGATTAAATATCAATGCTGACAGTGTGGCAGGAGAGCTGGCAGCTGCCTTAAAGGCAGAAAAATTAATCTATTTGACCGATGTTAATGGGATTCGCTATGATGCAGAAGATCCAGAGAGCAGAGTCTCCCAGCTTAAATTTTCGGAGATTAAGCAGTGGATTGCCGATGGTAAAATTCAGGGAGGAATGCTGCCCAAAGTTGAAGGCTGTATGCAGGCTGTGGAAAGTGGTGTGATCAGAACTCACATTTTAAATGGGCTGGTTGCTCATCCGCTGCTATTGGAGATCTTTACCGACCAGGGTGTTGGAACTATGATTTTAAAGGATTAGCAGGATCTGCTCTAAGAAAATTACTGACAGCGCCAGTGATTAAATTTGATTTAAATTTATTATTTCTATTAAGCGAAGGGAGAATTGATAAGATGGAAATAGAAGAAATTGTTGAGATGGACGAGAAGCATTTTATGAATGTTTACAGCGGCAGATACCCACTTTATGTGGAAAAGGCTGAGGGAATTAAATTATACAGTAAGGACGGCAAAGTTTATCGTGATTTTCTGGCAGGAATTGGTGTCAATGCGCTAGGCTACAGCAATCAGCGCTTTAAAGAGGCTTTAAAAGATCAGATTGATAAGATTATTCACTGTTCCAACCTTTACTACATAGAGCCTCAGGCTGAGCTGGAGAAAAAGCTCTGCCAGAATTCCTGTTATGACCGGGTCTTTTTTGCCAACAGTGGTTCAGAGGCCAATGAGGGTGCTTTAAAACTAGCCCGCAAGTATTTTAAGAAAAAAGGGACTAATAAGTTCGAAACGATCACGGCTGATAAATCTTTTCACGGGCGGACAATGTCAACTGTTACAGCAACCGGACAGGATAAATACAAAAAACCATTTACCCCCCTGCCGGAAGGATTTTCGACTGTCCCCTTTAATGACCTGGAAGCTCTAAAAGAGGCAGTAACTGAGAAAACAGCTGCCATTATGCTGGAGCCAGTCCAGGGAGAGGGTGGAATCTACCCGGCTGAAAAGGAGTATTTGGAAGGAGTACGCGAGCTCTGTGATCAAGAGGATATTCTTTTGATTTTTGATGAGGTCCAGTGTGGAATGGGCAGAACCGGTGAGCTTTTTGCCTACCAGAACTATGGAGTTGAAGCTGACATTATTTCGCTGGCCAAAGCCTTAGGTGGTGGAGTTCCGATTGGAGCTTTTATGGCCAAAGAGGAAGTTGCAGCTGCCTTTGAGCCAGGTGACCACGGCACCACCTTTGGCGGTAATCCGCTGGCAACCAGAGCTGCTTCAGAAGTAATGGATATTATGCTGGAGCCCGGCTTTTTAGAATCAGTTAAAGAAAAAGGCGCTTATCTCAGATCTGAGCTGGATAAACTGGTGGCTGAAAATGATAATTTAGTTGAAACCAGAGGTAAGGGTTTAATGCTGGCTTTAGAAGTTGGCGGTAGTCTATCAGCTAAAGAAATTACCAACCAGCTCTTTGAGCGCGGATTTTTAGTTAATGCGGTTAAAGAAACTACCCTGCGTTTTTTACCACCACTGGTTGTAGAAAAAGAAGATATGGATTTACTGGTTAAAAATATTGAGGAAATAATTAGAGCTGAGTAGTGATTTATTTACTTTAAATTATATTCAGCATCTGCTATAATTAAAGGTGAAATAAATTTAAATAAAACTGATTGAGCTCCAGAAGCTTTTTAGCTTGATGGAGCTCTATTAATGTTAAAAATATTAGTTTAGAATGAGATAAGAGAAAGGTAGGGAATTAAATGGATAAAAGACTAAAAGGTTTAAAAGAGAGTATAGCTAAAAGAAGAGAAAAAGATACAGTTCGCTCCTACAGTATTGGACGGAATGAACCCTGTCCCTGCGGCAGTGGCAAGAAATTCAAAAAATGCTGTGCCCGCAATAATCCGGAGAAAAGTGTGGAGGAATATTTTGAGGCAATTAAAAATGCAGAAAATGAGGAAGAGGTACTAAATCTGCTTAAAGATGCGGTTAAAAATTATCCGCTTGAACACAGGTTTTTACTGCCCCTGATTGTTTACAGCCTGCAGAGCAATAATTATCAGGAGGCCGGCAGATATTTGCGTCACGCCTGGCAGCTGATGGGAACAGATCTGGATGAAGCCTTCATTTCTCCTCTGGTAAACATTATGCTGGATCAGGAAGAAATTGATGAAGCAGAAGCGCTTGTGCGTCAGGCCCTGGAGGATAAGGGAGAAAGCATTCCGCTCTTAATTGCTCTGGCCGAGGTTTACAAAAAGGGTCAGAACTTTCAGCGGGTTAATGACATTATTGAGCGGGCAATGCAGATTGATGCCGAAAATTTACAGCTGATTGTTTTCCGCCTGGAAACTTTAATGGATTTAGATGATGTAGTCAGTGCGTTGAGTCTTTTTGAAAAATATTATGATCAGCTTAAAGAATACAAGCATATGCGGGTAATTTCATTTTTAGATGATTTTATTAAGGAAAGATTTAACCTTAAGGGAAATAAGAAGCTGAAGCAGAAAGAGGCTCTCTCCCGGGCAGCGAAAATTTTTAATGTCTTTCAGCAGCTTGATAATTTAAAAATGAGTAAAGCTGAAACTGAAGGCCGCAAGTTGCTGGCTGAAATTAAGGAGCTGGCACCTAAAAATTCCCAGATTGCTCTCGATATCCTCTCCCGTTATTTAGCGGCAGAGCTTTATCAGGATTTTGCTGATTTTGCGGAAGAACTGGAAGCTGAACATATGAAGAACCCGGATTTTCTGAGACTTCTATTCCTGGCTGATTATCAGCAGGGGAATTTAAAAGCAGCTGAAGAAAAAATTAAGACTGCTTTCACTATCGAAAAAAGTAGAAAAGATGGGCATTTTCACAACTGGCAGGTTGCCTCTGACTACCTGAGATTTTTAGTAGATCACGGTGAGCAGGAGGACCTGGCTGATTTTGTCAGTGAATTTGCAGAGCTTATAGATGATGAGAAAAATCTGCTGGCCAGTTTAATGATGCTGATTGAAAATGAAGAGACCAGAAATTATCAAAAAACACTGCTTGAGAGTTTGTTAAACTTAATCGATGCTGCTAAGATTGATCAGATCAGAAAAAAAGATATTTACAATAACCGCCTGTTTATCAGTCTGGCTGCTCTGGATGGAGATGAGACTATCTATGACCAGGGGCGGGAAATGACTACCGAAGAATTAAAATCTGTGATAGCTGAAGTCGAAGCAGCAGGTGTTGAGACTCCTGCTTTAAGTTATGCCAGATTGAGACTTTTAAAATATCAGTCAGAACTGCAGGAGGATCGAAAAGAAGAACTGGTGGCCCGGGTTAAAGAAGCTGAGATAGAAAGCTATTTTGATACCGTTGCCTATTATGAGACCATTTTAAGATTTGGCGATCCGGCACCAATTCTGACCGAAATACCCCACGGCAAATTCTTAGATGATGAGTATCTTGATTTCTACCGCTTGATTGCAGCTTTAAAACTCAACTATTATGAAATGGGAACCGAGCTCTTCCACCGCCAGTTAATGCGGGAAAGCAAGCGGAATAAAGTGATGAGCTATTTGGTCAGACTGCTGCGCTACTTTAAAGAAGATAAGCTGGTTGAGCACTTTAAGGCAATGGAAGTTGATGAAGTAATTATCAACTATCTAAAGAAACTGACTGAAAAGAGAAATTAAATAGAAAGCGGACTTTAGGAAAAAATTCTTAAAAACACTTGTTATTCAGTAAGATAATTATTATAATATAGCTATAACAGCCGGGGCGGAATCTTAATTTTAAGAGCTGCACCCATTAAGAGCTGTTAAATACAATAAGTTTAGTCCACCTGGATCAATGGACTGGGATGGGAGGAAAAGAAAATAAAACTCAAAACAAGACAGATCGTGATTGCTGGTATGCTGGGAGCTATTTCTATTATTTTAGGTGCTACAGGACTGGGTTTAATTCCCTGGCCGAGTGCAGCCGGACATGCAACAATAATGCACCTGCCTGCTATTTTAGGAGGGATTATTGAGGGACCGATTGTCGGCCTTTTGATTGGTTTGATCTTTGGTATCTTTAGTTTTATCAGAGCAACCAATCCAATTTTTGCCGACCCACTGATTGCAGTTTTACCAAGACTTTTTATTGGAGTAGCAGCTTATTATGCCTACCGCTCCACTAAAAATTTCAATCAGAGTACTTCTTTAATTCTGGCAGGAGCAGTTGGTACTATTGTCAACACAGCTGGAGTCTTAATTTTAGCTGTAGTTAGAGGTTATTTACCGGCAAGTGCCGCCTGGGCAGTAGCTTTTACCAATGGAATTCCGGAGATAATAGTCGCTGCCGTGTTTTCACTGATTATCGGTAAGGCACTGATTAACTTTCAAAAAAATAGTTAAGATAAAAAGACTGAGGCAGCTGCTTCAGTCTTTTTTGCGGCGTGATATATTGAACCAGGTCCAAAACGCCCGTTTTGGACCTGGTTATAATGAATGATTTCACAAATAACTGTTTTTTGACTTCATTACTCCGGATAATGTATAATATATTATATAGATCAGGAGTAATTCAACTCCGATTTAGGCTTGAGAGGAGGAGTTAAAATGAAAGATAAGCAGAGAATTAAAGAAGTGCTGGAAAATACTGAAATACTGCTTGAACCAGACGATTTAATTTCTACAGAACATGATACAACTCTCCACTATTATGTACTCAGCAAGCCATATTATCTGGATGAATTTCCGGAGGAAGGACCAGAAACCAAGGTGAGAGAAGGAAAAATCACCTGGGAAAAGCCAAAATTGTTAACTCCGGATTATATGATAAATATGAGTGGGTTTAGTGGTGAAGCAAAGAAGGCTATGCAGATCATTGCTCGCGAAAACCCCGATCTGGCCGGACTGCTTTATAAGATGAATTATAGAAAACAATCAATTAGTACCTTTACTATCAGCAGAGAAATTGAGGCTGCTGAAGCTGAAATAAGAGACGATATAGATGAAGAAGATGATAATTTAACTGTAATTATCAAAGGAGTAGATGAGCTCTGGGATGTTTCACTGATGAAATTTATCCAGACTCTAATGTTAAAGAGTGCTTATAAATCTCAGCTTCCTGACTATGAGGAAAAGGGGTTTTTGAGCACAGATGATAAAGGCTATTCTGTAGTTACCAGAAATCTCGAAGGACTGCCAATAGCAGCCAGTGAAGAGATCGAAAAAATGTTTGAGATGGTTAAAAATGGTGAGGAAGATCCTTCAAAATTAAAGAAGGAGCTTGATCGCTGGGGAGTTTTTAATGCATATCAGGATAGATTTTTTGATCTTTTTAGGGAGGACTGATAATGATGAAAAGTGCTTATGAAATTGCAATGGAAAGAGCAGATGAAGTTTATGGAACAAATGATAAGGATCATAATTCTCTAGAAATTAGAGAAGAACTGAAAGAAATTATGGCGCCATTTTTTAAAGAAGAGATGGATGCTGAAGGTTTATGGCATGAACTGGGAGATAAAGAGGATACTTATTTAAAAGAAGCACAGCTGATGTTGATTGAATCAATTGGGCTCCGCAACTCTTCTGAACAGATAAAAAGGCGTAAAGAAGCTGTAGTGGCTGTTGAATCACTTAAAGAAAGTGGAAATACCAGTTTTTTTGAGAAACAGTTTACCCAGGCACAGAGCCTCCAGCAGCAGTATCAGACTCAAAAGAAACAGCTTGATGAGCAGGTAAAACAGCACTTAGAACAGGCTCAGGGACAGGGTCAGAATCCACTGGCTGCCGCTCAGGGTGGTAATGACGGTCAGAACGGCATGAATGCTCAGATGAGACAGCAGCTGGCTCAGAAGGTATCAGAGTTTCAGGAAGGATACAATAAGCGTTTTAATAAGTTAATCGATAAAATGAAAGCTGAAATTGAGTAAGAGGCGAAAAAATTTAACTATCATTTAAAAATAAAGCTAAAAATTAAATAAAAATTTAAAAATCCGGCCTTTGAGTCGGGTTTTTTTGCTTTAAAAGCTAAAAATAAACAGGAAAAGATTAATTAAGCTAGAATAATATATTAAGAAGCAAATATAGGTACCTGGCACTTGTGAATATTTACCAAAAAGCTGTTGTTTAAATAAGGAAAATATTTACAAGTACTCGGTACCATCAAGATGGAGGCTAAATAATGATTAAAAACATAGTATTTGATCTGGGAAATGTGCTGCTGGATTTTGATCCGGAAAGTTATCTGGATGAACTTGGCTACAGTTATGATTTAAAGTCCCAGCTGATAAACGAAATTTTTGAGACCGAGGAGTGGCTGCAGCTTGATCGGGGAACCATCAGCCAGAAGCAGGCGGTAGAAAAATGGCAGCAGAGAAATCCAGAGCTGGCTGACAAAATTGCAGAGGTAATGGCTGAATGGGAAAAGATTTTAACACTCAAGAAAGACAGCCTGGAAATCTTAAAATCAACAGCCGAAAAAAATTATAATCTATATATATTATCAAATTTTCATCAGCTGGCATTTGATTATATCAGCAGCAAATATGATTTCTTTAAATACTTTGATGGTCGGGTGATTTCTGCCGATGTTAATTTAATCAAACCAGAAGCAGAGATTTATGATCATTTACTTAATAAATTTAATTTAAAAGCTGAAGAAACTCTTTTTATAGATGACTCGAAAGCCAATATCGAGGCAGCCTTAAAAAAGGGAATCAGGGTAATACATTTTAAAGACGCTGAGAGTCTGGATGAGGAGTTAAAATTATATCTTAAGGAGTGAAGCTGATGCCTCATATATTATTTGGCCGTTCCAAAGAACTGGAGATTGAAATTACAGAATATTTAGACCTTGTTAACCAGGGGGCCCTGACATTTAAAAGAGATTTAAAGAGGTATGTTCAAAAAGATTTTGAGCTTTTTGAAGAATCACTGACTGACATTAAAAAAATTGAAAATAATGCTGATGAACATCAAAAGGACATTAAATATAAGTTGTATAAATATATGCTGATTCCGGAATCAAGGGCCGATGTTTTAAATATTATTGAAGAGATTGATACGATAACTGATCTGGCCAAGGAAGTGATTTATGAAATTTCGATAGAAAAGCCGGTAATTCCAGCGGGATTAGAAAGTGATTTTTTGGAGCTGGTTGAAAATAGCGCAGAGGCAGTTGACATGCTGGTTAAATGTGTGCGGGCATTTTTTGAAGAAATTTCGCAGGTTAATGATTATGTCAATAAGGTTCATTTTTATGAACATCAGGCAGATAAAAATGAAGAAAGGTTAAAAAGAAAAATATTTTCCGATCAGTGTGAGGAAATAGAAATTGCCTATAAGCTTCAGCTCAGATATTTTATTGAGGAGATTGCCGCTTTGTCTGATCAGGCCGAAATGGTCAGTGAGGATGTTTCTGTAGCAGCTGTAAAAAGAAGAATTTAAATCAGTAAATGGTGGTGTGAAAAATGATTGAAGTTATTATCTATCTGTCAAGCGGCCTCTTTTTAGGCTGGTCTTTAGGTGCCAATGATGCAGCCAATATTTTTGGAACTGCAGTTGGCAGTAAAATGGTCAAATTTTCAACAGCTGCTCTGATTATGACAATTTTTGTAATTCTGGGTTCAGTTGTTAGTGGGGCAGGAGCATCTCATACCCTTGGAGCTCTGGGACAGGTAGGCACACTGCCGGCAGCTTTTGTAGTGGCTTTTGCAGCAGCAGTTGCAGTGTCCTGGATGACAAAATTAAGTCTGCCGGTTTCTACTTCACACTCGATTGTAGGAGGGATAATTGGCTGGAACCTTTATTCTGGTTATGCCACTGATCTGAGTGTGCTGAGAGAAATTGTAGGAGCCTGGATATTTTCACCGGTTCTTTCGGCTTTTTTTGCTGTTGTTTTATATTTCGCTTTTAGGAAATGGCTGAATAATGCCAGAGTTCATCTGCTGCAGCTCGATTTTTATACCCGCTGGGGATTATTGATTGTTGGTGCTTTTGGAGCCTATTCTCTGGGAGCTAATAATATTGCCAATGTAATGGGAGTCTTTACCGGTATTATGGAGATTCCGGCTTATAATCTCAGTATTTTTAGCTTCAGTGGAGCTCAGCAGCTTTTTCTGCTGGGAGGGATTGCAATTTCCGTTGGGGTAGTAACTTATTCTAAACGTGTGATGCTTACTGTTGGCTCAAATATTATGGATATTTCTCCAATTGGAGCTTTTATTGTTGTGCTGGCGAGCTCGACTACACTTTTTGTCTTTGCTTCAGCAGGTCTCAAAGATTTTTTAATAATGCTTGGTCTTCCTTCCTTTCCACTGGTTCCTGTATCAAGTTCTCAGGCAGTAGTGGGCGCAGTACTGGGGCTGGGGCTGGCAAAAGGTGGGCGCAATATTAATTTTAAGCTGCTGGGTAAAATTGGAGTTGGCTGGATACTAACCCCGATTACAGCGGCAGTTATTTCGTTTATTTTATTATTTTTTATGCAGAATGTTTTTATCAGATCAGTCGTTTAAAAACTGAAAAATAAACTGCTGAGTTTAATTTTAATTTAATAATTATAGTCTGGACAAAAAAATAAGGATTTAAAGAGGTGGTTAAATGTTTGAAGGAATTAAAATTGAAAATTATATAGCTATTTTAATAGATAAAATTGAAAATAGTTTTTTAGTCTGGTCTAATTTGTTTGAACTGCTGCTTTTTTTATTTTTATTAGTAGCAACATATTTTTTAACTAAATTATTATATAAACATGTTGATCAACTACTTGATAAAATTGAGGCCTTAAATGAGAGGAAAAGGTTTAGAATAATTGATCAATTGTTATATCCTTTAATTTTAATGATTTTGGTTGGTATTTATTATGTTATTGCTGCTTCTTTTAATCTGCCAAGTGTAATTATCAGTATTGCTGGTAATTTAGTTTCGGCCTGGCTGGTAGTTAAAGTTATAACTTTGTTTTTTCCACGCAACAGAATGTTTCGTTTTCTATCAGCTTTCATCTGGATAATTGCAGCTTTGAGGATACTTAATATTTATCAGGAGACACTTAATTTATTAGATAGTTTAGCTTTTAACAGCGGCAACTTAAGAATTTCGTTATTATTAATTATAAAGACAGTAATAATTTTCAGCATTTTATTCTGGCTGGCGGGAAAATTGAGTCGGCTGGTGACAAATAGAATTGATAGTAGTGATGATCTGACTCCTTCTATAAAAGTTTTACTAAATAAAATAGCCAGATTTTTAATTTTCACTTCTGCAATCTTATTTACTTTAAGTGGAGTTGGTGTTAATTTAAGTGCTTTTGCTTTTCTCGGTGGTGCTATTGGTGTTGGTTTAGGTTTTGGACTGCAGAAAATTGTGTCTAACTTTATCAGTGGAATTATTATTTTAGTTGATAAATCAATCAAGCCCGGTGATGTAGTTGAAATAGGAAATGTTTACGGCTGGGTGAGGAAGCTGGATATCCGTTTTGTCTCAGTTGTAACCCGCTCCGGTAAGGAATTTTTGATTCCAAATGAAGATTTTATCACCAAAGAAGTGATCAACTGGTCTTACAGTGATGAACTTGTTCGAGTTGATGCAGAAGTTGGAGTTTCTTATGACAGTGATTTAAGGCAGGTCCAGGAACTGATGATGCAGGCAATTGAGGAAAAGGAAAGAATTTTAACAGATCCAGCTCCAAATGTGCTTTTAATTGAGTTTGGTGACAGCTCTGTTAACTTTGAGCTGCGTTTCTGGATCAGTGACCCGCGAAATGGAATCCAGAATATCCGCAGTCAGGTACTGCTTTCTATCTGGGATAGTTTTAAGGAAAACAATGTTGAAATTCCATTTCCACAGAGAGATTATCATTTAAAGTCACTGCCAGATGAATTAAATAACTTTTTTAACGAAAATAAAGAACTTAAGCAAAAAAATAATGTTGAGGATAATAGTAAACCTGATAATAAGGATCAGGCTGATAATGATCAGGAAGAAATAAACAGAGATCTTAAAAATTCTTAACTCTTTGTTAAAATAATTAGAGAGAGATTTTCAAAATGATTACTAAGAAATTTAAGGAGGTTAATTTATGGCTAAGATATTAATTCCATTAGCACCGGGTTTTGAAGAAATTGAAGCGGTAACAAATATTGATGTTCTGCGGAGAGCTGGACTTGATGTATTGACTGCTGGTATTGGAAGTAGTGAAATAGAAGGAGATCATGGAATAAAGATTGAGACTGATACTGAAATTTCTGAGATTACAGCAGATGAACTGTCGGCTGTAGTTTTACCGGGTGGTATGCCTGGTGCTGCAAATTTAAGAGATAGTGCTGAATTGTTAAAATTAATTAGAGCTGTTAATGAAAAGGGCAATTTATGTGCAGCAGTCTGTGCAGCACCGATAGTACTGGAAGCTGCTGGTATTTTAACAGACAAAAATGCCACCAGCTATCCGGGTTTTGGAGAACAGATGGATTCAGCAAACTATCGGGAAGAAAGAGTAGTTATTGACGGCAACATTATAACGGGAAGAGGTCCTGGAGTTGCCATGGAATTTGCTTTAACTATTGTGGAATATCTACTCGACGGTAAAGAGAGAGTTGAACTGGAAAAAGCAATGCTGGTAAAAAATTAAACTGATTTAATGAATAAGCCTCCCCCAGATTTGGGGGAGCTTTTCCAAAGCTAATAAAATTAACTAAGTTGTTTAGGGGGAGTAAAATGGCAGCAATTAAATTAAGTGCACTTGATCATATTTTTGAAAAATATGAGGGAAAAAAAGGCAAATTGATTCCTGTTCTGCATGAGATACAGGAAGAGGTTGGTTATCTTCCGGTAGAAGTTCAGCGCTATGTCAGCGAAAAACTGGGAGTTGCAATGAGTAAAATTTATGGAGTTATTAGTTTTTACTCGTTTTTTACAACTGAGCCCAAAGGAGAGCATACAATTGGAGTCTGTATGGGCACCGCCTGCTATGTCAAAGGAGCAGAAGACATTTTAAATAGGTTAAAAGAAGAATTAGGTATCGAAACTGGTCAGACAACTGCTGATAATAAATTTACGATGACAATGACCCGCTGTTTGGGAACCTGCAGCATGGCACCGGTAATTATGATTGATGATCAGGTTCACGGCAACCTTCGAGCAGAAAAAGTTCCAGAGATAATCAATAAATATTAATAATTGGGGTGTAAAAATGGCGAAAAAAGAAATCTTAATCTGTGCCGGAACTGCCTGTTTATCTGCCGGAGCAGAGGAGATCAAAGACAAGTTTAAAGAGGAGATAAAAGAACTTAATTTGACTGAAGATTATGAAACAAAACAGTGATCAGTAATACTGGCTGTATCGGCCCCTGCAGTTTGGGACCAATCGCGATAGTTAAAGATGACAATACCTTTTACGGTCATTTAAAAACTGAAGATGTGGCTAGAATTGTTAGAGAACATCTTTTGAATGGCAGAGTTGTAGAAGATTTATTAACTGAAGAAGAGGGAGAAAAAGTTGAAGATTTTAAAGAAATACGCTTTATGAAAAAACAGAAGCGGATTGCTCTAAGAAATACAGGAATCATTGATCCCAATAAAATTGAAGAGTATCTTGAAAGGGACGGCTATCAGGCTTTAAAAACCGTGCTGAATGAGCTGACTCCACTGGAGGTAATCGAAGAAATCAAAGCTTCGGGCCTCAGAGGTAGAGGGGGAGCTGGTTTTCCTACCGGCTTGAAGTGGAGCTTTGCCCATCAGGCAGCCGGGGAGCAGAAATACATAATCTGTAATGCAGATGAGGGAGACCCTGGTGCTTTTATGGACCGCAGTATCTTAGAGGGTGATCCCCACAGTATTATTGAAGCAATGGCAGTTGCCGGTTATGCAATTGGTGCTGATCAGGGTTTTGTCTATGTGCGGGCAGAATACCCACTGGCAGTTAAAAACTTAAAGATTGCCATTAGGGCAGCAGAAAATAATGGTTATTTGGGCAGCAATATTTACGGCAGTGATTTTTCATTTAATTTAGAAGTGCGTGTTGGAGCCGGGGCCTTTGTCTGTGGAGAAGAAACCGCCCTGATTGCTTCAATCGAAGGCAAAAGAGGACAGCCTTCAACCAAACCACCTTATCCTGCTAATTCTGGCTTGTGGGGAAAGCCAACTGTAATCAATAATGTAGAAACTCTGGCCAATATTGTGCCGATAATTAATAAGGGCAGTCAGTGGTTCAGCAGTATTGGTACCGAAAAAAGTAAAGGGACCAAAGTATTTGCGGTGGCAGGTGATGTTAAGGAGACAGGTCTGGTTGAAGTACCAATGGGCACAACTTTAAGAGAAATTGTTTTTGAGATAGCAGGTGGAATTGCCGACGGCAAGGAATTTAAGGCAGCTCAAATCGGTGGACCTTCTGGAGGGACAATTCCCAAAGAATACTTAGACCTAAAGATAGATTATGAGTCAGTTAAGGAAGCAGGAGCAATAGTTGGCTCTGGCGGCCTGGTAATTATGGATGAAGATAATTCAATGGTTGATGTGGCAAGATTTTTTCTAGATTTTACTGAAGATGAATCCTGCGGCAAATGTACTCCCTGCCGGGTTGGAACCAAAAGGATGCTCGATATTTTAGAAAAAATTCTGGACGGTAAAGGCAGCCAGCAGGACCTTGATAAATTAGAAGAGCTGGGAAATGTAGTTAAAGAAACCTCTCTCTGTGGACTGGGTCAGACTGCTCCCAATCCAGTTTTAAGTACACTAAAGTACTTTAGAGAAGAATACGAAGAATTAATCAATACTGCAGAGGAGGGGAATTAAATCGTGGAGATAACTATCGATAAACAAAAAATTGAAGTTGAAAAAGGAAAAACTGTCTTAGAAGCAGCGGAAGAGAACGGGATTGCGATTCCAACTCTCTGCCACAGCCCATTTTTGGAGGATGTGGGTGCCTGCAGAATGTGCCTGATTGAGGACCTTGCTGACGGCAAATTGAAAACTTCCTGTACAACTGAGGTCAAAGATGGGATGGAAGTCCTTACTAAAAGTAAGCGAGTCGAAGATTCGCGCCGGACAATTTTAGATTTATTAATTTCTGACCATCCCCTAGACTGCATGACCTGTGAGGCAGACGGCAGCTGTACTCTTCAGGATTTAGCCTATCAGTACGGGATTGAGCGCTCTTCCTATGGGACAAAATCGGAGCCCCGCTTTAAAGTTGAAAGAGATAATGAATTTATTGAGCTGGACCCTGATAAATGTATTTTATGCGGTAAGTGTATTCGAGTTGATCAGGATATTCAGTGTTCAGATGCCATAGATTTTGTGGAAAGAGGATTTCAGACTAAGGTGGGAGCAGCGAGTGACGAAGGGCTGGGTGGAGAAGACTCGACCTGTGTTTTCTGCGGTCAGTGTGTGGAACTCTGTCCAACTGGAGCCTTAAGCTATATACCTTCTCAAAAGAAAGGTAGAGAATATAATTTTGAAAAGACTGTTACAACCTGCCCCTACTGTGGAGTCGGCTGTCAGCTGGAACTAAAGACAAAGGATAGAAAGGTAATTGAAGTTGGCTCAGTTTACCGAGAGGGTACTCCCAATCCCTATGGTGAAGCCTGTGTTAAGGGAAGGTTTGGTTATGATTTTATCAACCATCCTGACCGGCTCAAAAAACCATTAATCAAAAGAAATGGTAAATTTGAAGAGGCAGAATGGGAGGAAGCTCTGTCACTGGTAGCAGAAAAGCTGACTGAAATTAAAGATGAATATGGTGGTCGAGCTCTGGCAGGTTTGAGCTCTGCTAAATGTACTAATGAAGAAAACTACTTAATGCAAAAATTTATGCGGGCTGTAATCGGGACAAACTCTGTTGACCACTGTGCCCGTTTATGCCATGCCTCTACAGTTGCCGGCCTAGTTAAAGCCTTTGGCTCAGGAGCAATGACCAACTCGATCAGTGAAATTGAAGGATCGGATCTGATCTTTGTAATTGGCTCCAATCCAACTGAAAACCACCCGGTAATCGGCAGCAAGATGAAAAAAGCGCATAAAAATGGAACAAAACTAATTGTAGCAGATCCCCGCCAGATTGAATTATCCGGCCTGGCAGAAGTAGCAGTCCAGCAGCAGCCAGGTACAGATGTGGCTTTGCTCAACGGTCTGATGCATGTGATTATCGAGGAAGGACTGGCTGACCAGGAATTTATTGCAGAGCGAACCGAAAACTATGAGTATCTGGCTTCAGTTGTTGAAGACTCTACTCCCGAAAAAGTAGCAGAAATCACGGGAGTAGAGGCAGCTAAAATTAAAAAAGCAGCCCGGCTTTTTGCTGAGGCAGATAAGGCAGCAATCTATTTTGCAATGGGCATCACTCAGCACAGAACTGGTACAGATAATGTGCTTTCTGTAGCTAATTTAGCACTGCTGACCGGAAATGTAGGTAGAGAAAGTACAGGTGTTAACCCACTTCGCGGCCAGAATAATGTTCAGGGTGCCTGTGACCTGGGAGCTTTATCCAATGTCTATCCTGGTTATCAGTCAGTTGAAGAACCCGAGATAAAAGAGAAGTTTGCCCGTGCCTGGGAAACAGAAGAACTTTCAGCTGAGGTTGGCTTAACTGTGGTTGAAATATTTAAGCAGGCGGGTGAATATATTAGAGGACTCTATATTATTGGCGAAAACCCGGTGATTTCTGATCCGGACCAGCGCCATATAGAAGAAGCACTAGACAGTTTAGATTTTCTGGTTGTAGAAGATATCTTTTTGACTGAGACTGCTCAATTTGCTGATGTTGTACTGCCGGCGGCCTGTTTTGCCGAAAAAGAAGGTACCTTTACCAATACTGAGCGCCGGATTCAAAAAGTTAATAAGGCAATTGAGCCTCCTGGAGAGGCCAGAGCAGACTGGAAGATTATCTCCGAAATTTCTACCAGAATGGGTTATCAGATGGACTATGATTCTCCTGCTGATATTATGGCAGAAATTGCAGAAGTCACTCCAATTTATGGTGGGATTTATGCAGATCGTCTGGGAGATAAGGGTCTGCAGTGGCCCTGTAAAGATCGAGAAGATCCTGGCACTAAGTTTTTACATCAGGGAGAATTTGCCCGGGGCAAGGGTAAGTTCCATCCGGTAACTTATATTCCACCAGCTGAAGAAGTGGATGATGAGTATGACTATATTATGATGACCGGAAGAATGCTCTATCACTTCCATACCGGAACGATGACCAGAAATTCGGAGCCAATTGATAAACATGAGCCCGATGCCTATCTTGAAATTAATAAAAAGGATGCTAAAAAGTTGAGAATTAAAGAGGGGGATCGGGTCAGGGTGACTTCCCGCCGGGGTGAGGTAGAAACCAATGTCCGAATTGGAGATAGAGTCCAGCCGGGGCAGATCTTCATGCCGTTCCACTATGCAGAAAGCCCGGCGAACAGACTGACCAATCCTGTTCTGGATAAAGATGCAAAAATTCCGGAACTTAAAGTAACAGCAGTGAAGATTGAGAAGGTTTAGAAACTGCACCTGGGGCACTCCCCATTTATACAGACCGTTACAAGAACAGTTTAAGGTTGCAGCTTATTATTTCAGTCTAACCCAAAATAAAACAAAAAGATAATTAGCAATTTAGTCGGAACAGACTAAAAGCAAATAAAATTAAGAAAAGCCTACCCAATGCTTTACTAAAGCAAATAGGGTAGGCTTTTTTGTTACAAATAAATATAAATAAGAAAAGAATTGGCACTTTAACCGGAACAGACTTGAATATAAATAATAAGCGCCCGCAGTTCCCATGCTTCACTAACTCTTCATTTTATAACGAAAGGTCGAGTTAGCATTAGACCATCGAGGTCGTCAGAGCAGCGGAGTTAGGAACTGCAGCTCATATTTTAGTTGACCCTAAAATAAAACAAAAAGATAATTAGCAATTTAGTCGAAACAGACTTAAAGCAAATAAAATTAAGAAAAGCCTGCCCCATGTGTCACTGAGCCTTCGTTTTATAACGCGTGGTCGGCTCAGCATTAGGCCATCGAGGCCGTCAGACGAGTTAGGGCAGGCCTTAATTTTATTTAGCTGTAGTCGTCGTGGAGACTATGCTAATTATCTTTATTGTTTTTACTTATTATACATTTCCCCATAATATCTCTCCAGCATTTTCTTGGCGGAGAATCTTTCATAGGTAGTATCAATACTTTCCATCATCATATCTTTCCAGCGGTCTTTGTTGCCGTAGAAAGTAGGCACAACATCATTGAATAAAACTCTGTAGAGTGCATAAAGATCACTTTCATCCTGACCTTCACCTACATAGCCGTCTCCAAACTGCCAGCCGTTGATTCCGTGCTCACAACCTTCAACCCACCAGCCGTCAAGGATACTTAAGTTTAAGCCACCATTCATAGCAGCTTTCATTCCAGAAGTACCACTGGCTTCAAGTGGTTTGCGGGGGTTGTTTAACCAGATATCAACACCGCGAGTCATGTAGCGAGCAATTTCCATATTGTAATCTTCTAAGAAAACTACACTGTTCGGAAATTCTTTTGCCTTTTTAACCAGATTGGCTACAATTTCTTTACCATTATCATCAGTTGGATGAGCCTTACCTGAGAAGACCAGCTGGATCTCACCGGATTCTAAATAAGGGTCGATAATATCCGGCTTTTTGAAAATTAGATTTGGTCTCTTATAAGCTGTAGCTCTGCGGGCAAAACCGATGATTAATTTATCAGGATCAAGTTCTGCACCATTTCTTTCTTTAACAAAGTTAACTAATTCCTGCTTCATTGTCTGATGAGTACTGTAAATTGCTTCCTGATCACCCATACTTTCAATAATTCTGTCATCAACCCAGGTACCTCTGTGGACACCATTGGTGATTGAGATGATTGGAGATTTACCAGCAACATCCTTCCACATTTCACGAGAAGTCTGACCGTGCAGTTTGGCAACACCATTTGACATTCTAGCCAGACGTAAGCCGGCAACTGTCATACTAAAGGGGCTGTCACCAATTTCTTTCATCTGTTTTCTGGTCAGGCCGTTAAAAGCACTCATCTTCTTGAGGCTGTCCAGACTGTGAGATTCGTTTCCTTCCTTAACCGGAGTGTGAGTAGTAAAGACAATTTCGTCTTTTACATCATCCCAGGCTGTATGAAAGTCCATACCTGCTTTCATTTTTTCTTTGATTAATTCTGTTCCAGCTAGGGCTGCATGACCTTCATTAAAGTGATAAATGTCGATATTGAGGCCGAGTTTGCGGATTGCTTTAACTCCACCAATACCAAGTGCGATTTCCTGAGCAATTCTTCTTTCGTTAAATCCATCATAAAGACCGTCAGTAATTGTCTGGTATTTTCTGTTTTCAGGTAGATTTGCATCTAATAGATACAGAGTTGCATTATCAAATCTATCCAGTTTCCAGATTTTTAGAGTTACTTCCTGATCTCGAATAGTTACAGTTACAGTTTCTCCGGTGTCTTCAGCATAATCATAAATTTCCTTGTTGACAGGGTGCTGGTCTTCCGGGCGGCCTTCTTTGTTGATTACCTGTTTTGAATAACCTTTGCGCCATAAAAGTCCAATTCCTGTTACAGGGTAAGAAAATTCTTTTGCTGCTTTAAGAATATCTCCTGCTAAAATTCCAAGTCCACCTGCATAAATCCGCATGTTTTCATCTAAACCATATTCCATACAGAAATAAGCTGTGTGCGGCTTATTGTTGTTCATTAACAAATCACTCCCTATTAATATTGTTCAAACGCTTGCATAAATTTTCTAATAATATCTATTCCTGTTTGTTTATTATATCAAATTCTCAGCAAATGTCTATTTTTTAAAAACTTTTTCTTTAAACTTTTCCAATAGCTTATGCTCATTGTCACTATCAGGCAGAAAATAGTAGGCGGGAATTTCACTGTGGATTACCGGTATATCAAAGCTTAAGCCTTTTTCCATCGCCTTGAGATATCGTTTGGCTGTCTGTTCCCAGGTATAAGTAGTTTCTACTCTTTCTCTTGCTTTGAGCTGATAATCCTTCCAGACTCCACCTTTACCAACTATTTTATTGAGTCCTCTGGCTATATCTTTAGGATCTTCCGGATCGATTAAAATTCCATATTCATCATCTGCCATAATTTCGCTCTGCCCGCCATTTTTAGTTACTACAGCAGGTAGTCCTGCCGCCATTGCTTCGACTGGAGCCAGACCAAAGGGCTCATAAAATGAAGTTAGCGAAAAGACGGATTCTTTTTCTGCCAGATAACCATAGCATTCTGCCAGTTCTTTTTGGCTGCCTAAGGGGAACATCGATACCTTACCCTGCAGTTCATTTTCATTAATTACTTCCATAATTTGATCTAAAATTTCTTTTTCTTCTCCAGCAGCTGAGCTGTAATCTTCAAAAGGATTTTCTATTCCCCGTAAAGTGATAACCAGGTTTGATTTTTCCTGCAGTTTTTGATCGCCAGCATAGGCTTTAACTAAAGCAAGATGATTTTTCTTCTGATCAAGTCGGCTGGCACAGATAATAGCTGGTTTATCCAGTCGCTCAGATTCTAAATCCCGATCTAAATACTGATCTATCATTTCCGCAGTCGCCTGAGAATAGCTGCCGTCAAAGACATCTGTATTTACTCCAGGAGGAATAACAGAAAACTTATCATCGTTTTTCACGTCTACAGCCCCTTGATAGTAGGGATGAGAATACTGCTCCATCCTCTCCTGAGAAGTGCTGACAATGATCTGGTTGGCAAATTCCATGGTCAGTCTTTCTGCAATTATGCGGCTGTGGAATTTAAAACGGTCAATGAGCTGGTCAAAATTTTCTTTAGAAAAGTTGAGTTTATCCATCTTTTGGGCCCCAAGTGAATGTCCGGTGAAGGAAAATGGGCATTCCATTTTTTCTTTAAGCAGTACTCCTGCCAGACCACCATCTCCATAGTGGGTGGTAAAGAAATCCGGAAATGCACCTTCTTCATCATAAAATTCGGCGATTGCATCTACATATTCTTTTAAATGCGGCCAGAGTTTTTCTTTGGCCAAAAATTTATCTCCTCCAAATGGCAGGCGGATTATTCTTAAATTTTCACAGCCCGGGTAGCTGTCATAAAGTTCACTGAACTCAGGCCACTCGGGATCATTAATCTGCCTGGTTATTATATCTACTTTAATTCCCATTTTGGCAAGGGCCATGCTGACTTCTTTAACATAAACAAGCTGTCCCCCAAAATCGGGATGTTCTGTCCAGTAGCTGTCATTTTGATCAAAATTACCCTGCGGGTTTAAAAATGCTACATGTTTAATTTCGCTCATTTAATTTACCTCCTTCAATTGGCTGAATATCGTAATAAGACATTATTTCCATTAATGGTGGTACAGAAGAAAGGGCACCTACTCCCTGAATTTTAAATGCTGCCACTGCATTACCAAGTCTGGCAGCTTCTTTGATCGGCAGGCCTTTAAGAATACCAGTTAAAAAACCTGACCAGAAAGAATCTCCAGCCCCTGTAACATCTACTACCTTCTCAGAAAAAACAGGGATATGCAGTGGTTCACTGCTGCTGTCAGAAAGGAGAACACCATCTTTACCCAGACTTAAAACAACAATTTTTGCTCCATCACTGTGGTATTTTTTTAGATAATTTTCAGGATGGTCCTGGCCGTAGAGGTGATAGGCATCATCTAAAGATGGTTTGATTACATCTGCCTGCGAAATTAATTCTCTAATAATTTCACTGCCTTTGTTGCCTTCAGGCCAGAGGCTGGCTCTAAAACTTGGATCAAAGGCAAAAAATTTATTTTTTTTAACTGCATATTCAATAATTTTAATTGCAGTTGAACGAGCAGGATTTTTTGAGAGAATAAAACTGCCGGTAAAGAAAATTGAAGAATTATCTACCTTATCATATATCTGCTCCCCGATAAGCAAGCCAGGAAGGTGTTTCCTTACTCTTATTAACAAAGATGATTGGAGTTCCTTCTTCAGGATCATATTGCATGCAGTCCAGATTGACACCTTCGTTTTCTAAAATTTCTGTCAAATATTCTCCAAACTCATCATCACCAACTCGACTGATAAAAGCTGTTTTATTTTCGAGGCGCTGCATATTTACTAAAACATTGGCAGGAGAACCACCAAAATAACGGGTAAAATTAGCACATTCTTTAAGGGGGGCTTCCTCCCTGGATATCATATCCAGCAAAACCTCTCCATAAGCAGTTATATCAAAGTCGTTGGCTTCGAAATTCAAACTGTTATGAACTGTTAACAATCGCCTCACCTCACATTTTTAATTTTAAAGCTGCTCTTAAATATTATTTCTACATAAATTTTAAATAACCTGTTTTTTAAAATAATTAATCTCAACTTAGGGCAGGAATAGTAATCAAAACAAAGAATAATAAATAATACAGACAATAAATTTATTGAAATGACATTAAGAGGATAATAGTAATTAGTAATTAAATTTGATGCTGCCTGAGAAAAATTGCATTAACAGTGGAGATGATTTTTATGTTTACTCAAAATCTAAATATTAAGCCAGCCAAATTATATTATGCGGGGGATGATTTGGGTTTAACGTTTTCTGAAGACAGCATAAATTATAAAATTTGGTCTCCCCCTGCTCAGTCAGCTGTAATCGAGATTTATGCTGATGACCGGGGAGCAAAAAAACTGACAGAATATGATCTGCAGCCGGGTTTAAGCGATACCTGGGAAGTTGAGCTTCCACAGAGATTATACGGTAAATATTATCGGCTGCGGCTGAAGGTGCACCGCCGGGAATATAATTTTGTGGATCCCTGGGCTAAGGCAGTGGGGACAAACAGTGAATACGGCCTGATAGTTGATCCGGCCCGGATTTATCCACCTACCTGGACCCATGATCAAAAGGTTGAGCTGGAGGATCCGGTTGATGCTGTAATCTATGAACTGCATGTTAAAGACTTTTCAGCTTCTCCTGAAAGCGGTATCAGGCACCAGGGGAAGTATACAGCTTTTACCGAAAGGCACAGTGTTAATCGGGAAGGAATGCTGACTGGAATTGCCCACCTTAAAGAATTAGGAGTTACTCATGTTCATCTGCTGCCGGTATATGATTTTGCCTCTGTAGATGATAGAGATCCTGATGATTATAACTGGGGTTATGATCCTCTATACTATATGGTTCCGGAGGGTTCATATGCCTCTGATCCCAGCAGTGAAAGCAGAATTTATGAATTCAAAAAGATGGTAAAGACCCTGCATTCATATGGGATAGGTGTAATAATGGATGTAGTATATAACCACACCTATCATACTCAGAATTCACCTTTTCAGAAAATTTTCCCCAACTATTTTTATAGATTTACAGAGGACGGCAAATTTGCCAATGCTTCTGGTTGTGGAAATGAAATTGCAACTGAGCGGGAAATGATGCGCAAATATATTGTAGATTCTTTATTATACTGGAGCCGGGAATACCATATTGATGGTTTTCGTTTTGATCTGATGTCTTCTATTGATCGGGAGACTATGCTTTTAGCCGAACACAAGCTGCGCAAAGAAAACCCATCACTTTTAATTTATGGTGAGCCCTGGACAGCTCTGGAGCCGCAGCTGCAGCGCTACCAGCAGATTCGCAAAGGAGATCAGCGGGGAACAGGAATTTCAGTCTTTAATGACAATTTCCGCAATGCACTAAAAGGTGACAGTGATGGGGTAGGCAGGGGTTTTATCCAGGGTGAGATTGGACTGGAGAGAGAAGTTGATGAGGGTGTTATTGGAGCCATCGGACTGGAAGAAAGACGCTTATATGGTTTTACGCTGCAGCCCGGAGAAAGCATTAATTATCTGGATTCACATGATAATTTAACCCTCTGGGATAAACTTGCCCGCTCCTGCCCGGGAGCCAATGAGGAGCAGCGCAAAAAAATGCATAAACTGGGACAGGTAATTTTATTTACCTCACAGGGAGTTCCCTTTGTTTCAGCCGGAACTGAATTTTTACGGACTAAGTTTGGTGATAAAAATAGTTTTAATTCGGGAATTGAGGTTAATCAATTAAAATGGGAGAGAAAAACAACCTACAGGGAACATTTTAACTATGTAAAGGGGCTGATTAATCTGCGCAGCCATCACCCAGCTTTCAGGATGCGCAGCCGGACAGAAATTAAAGAAAAGCTCCACTTTATTGATTCTCCTTTTGCAACAGTAGGTTATGGGATTTTCAATAATGCAAATGAAGATGCCTGGAGTACAATTTTAGTTTTATTAAATCCTTCTCATGAATGGAAACAGTTCTATCTGCCTGAAAACAGGACCTGGGCAATTGTAGTTGATGATAAGGAGGCAGGAACCGAACCAATTAGATTTTTCCATTCCCACGAAGTAATGGTGCCTCCAATTACAGGTATGGTAATTTATGCAGCAGATTTAGTTACAGGCTATTAAATGCTTGTAGCTTTTCTGCTCTTATGATAAACTTAATACTAAGTATTTTATTAGTCGAGCAAGATTTTGTCCTAAATTGTGGCAATCTTCACTTATTTTACAAAATTTAGCATAAAGAAGGGAGTAGTAGAGTATAGTATGATTAAAGATGAGAATTTAAAGAATGTTGAGCTGCCGGAAGAGGTTGAGGAGCTGCTTGAGGCCTGTCCTAAATACACAGTTGCTCATAGTGAGCAGCAGCTGGTTGAGCTGTCTGTTAGAGATGCTAAAAATGGCTGTCAGGAAGTGAAATATGATATTCCTGAGCGGGGTCAGGTTGTAGAAGCTGTTGTCTGTAAGGTTAGAAATGGGATTTCAGCTAATTATCCTGAATCCTATATGCGCCGCCGTGATCCAAATTGTATGCTGATTGCTGACGAGAAGCCGACTGATAAGGAAAGATATGAGGAGCGTTTTGGAGAAGATTTTACAGAAAAAATGAGGGGTGAAACTTTTGAGTGGTTGAAGACCCAGGAACTGGCCCTCTTTTTCTTTGAGACTGGGCCTAATGGTTTGGGAGTGAAGGCAATGGCCCTGGTGCCGGCTAATGCTGCCTTTTTTGCTTTTGGACTTTCCCTGCTGCAGGGGATAGTTGATACCCGAAAGCGAGAAGAGCTATTTAAGCCCACCTCCCACATATATGTAGCACCACCATTTCGCCACACTCATTTTGACGGTAAACAGGTGGTAGTTCACCGCCGACTGGATAGTAAATATGAAATGTTTGCCTATAATCTCTATCCAGGACCGAGTGCTAAAAAGGGAGTTTATGGAATGCTGATTAACCAGGGGGAAAAAGAAGAATGGGTAACCCTGCACTGCTCGGCTGTTCAGGTAGTAACCCCTTATGGTAATACAGTAAATATTTCTCACGAGGGTGCCAGTGGTGGTGGAAAAAGTGAAATGCTGGAGGATATGCACCGCGAAAGAAGTGGGCGCCTCCTATTTGGTAAGAATTTAATGACAGATGAGAAATTCCACATTACCCTGCCTCAGGGCTGTGGACTGCGGCCGATGACTGATGACATGGCAATCTGTCATAACTCACTGCAGAAAGATAATGGTAAACTGACTTTAATGGATGCTGAAAATTCCTGGTTTGTACGTGTTGATCACATCGATAGGTATGGTACTGAACCCAATCTGGAGGCCATTACAGCCAATCCTGATAAACCATTACTATTTTTAAATATTGATGCAGCTCCAAACAGTACAGCTTTAATCTGGGAGCATATTGAGGATGAGCCGGGTCAGCCCTGCCCCAATCCGCGGGTGACAATTCCCAGAGATATTATTCCTGATGTTTTAAAAGAACCGCTTTCTATAGATGTCCGCAGTTTTGGAGTGCGGGTACCACCCTGTACAAAGGAAAATCCTACTTATGGCATCATGGGACTTTTCCATGTGCTGCCTCCTGCCTTAGCCTGGCTCTGGCGGCTGGTTGCTCCCCGGGGACACGGAAATCCAAGTATTATCACTGGCGAGGGGATGAGTTCTGAAGGAGTCGGTTCTTACTGGCCCTTTGCAACCGGTAAAAAGGTTGATCAGGCCAATCTGCTCCTGGATCAGATACTGGAGACTCCTAAAGTTAAGTATATTTTGATCCCCAACCAGCATATTGGGGCCTGGAAGGTTGGTTTTATGCCTGAATGGATTACCAGAGAATATCTGGCCCGCCGTGGAGGTGCCTGGTTTACTGAAGAACAGCTGCGGCCTGCCCGGATGCCGCTTTTAGGTTATTCACTGCAGGAGCTGCTGGTGGAGGGTCAGCATATAGAAAAAGAATTCTTACAGGTTCACCGCCAGCCAGAAGTTGGCGAAAAAGCCTATGATATTGGTGGAAAGATTCTTTCGGATTTCTTCAAAAAATGTATTAAAGAATATCTAGAACCCGGTCTTGACCCACTGGGAAGAAAAATTATTGAGACGGCTCTCAATGATGGTGGAGTAGATGACTACTGTGATTTAATTGAGGGGGATCCGATAATCAGACAGATTTAAAATTATAATTAGGAAAAAGGAGGGCTGAGGCCCTTCTTTTTTTAGAAAATATGTTAAGCGCTTGACATATAAAATTCGAGATAATAAAATATAGATATAATTTAAAATTTAAAATAAAATTTCTGGAGGGATTAAGTTGTCAGCAGAGAATAAAGTGATGTTAATTACATATGCCGATAGTATGGGTCAGAATTTAGAGGATCTAAAAGAAGTGCTGGATAAACATTTTAAGGATGCGGTGGGAGGAGTTCATATTCTCCCATTTTTTCCTTCTTCTGCAGATAGAGGTTTTGCACCTTTAACCTACAGAGAAGTTGATCCAAAATTTGGGGACTGGGATGATATACAGGCTCTGGCAGATAATTATTACCTGATGTTTGATTTTATGGTCAATCACATTTCAAAGCAGTCTGAGTATTTTAAAGATTTTAAGCAGCATAAAGATGATTCAAAGTACTCTGATTTTTTTATCCGCTACAAGGACTTCTGGGAAAACGGTGAGCCAACAGAAGAGGAAGTCGATTTAATTTATAAGCGTAAACCGCGGGCTCCCTATATTGATGTTGATTTTGCTGATGGGACAACAGAGAAGATCTGGTGCACCTTTGCCGAAGAACAGCTGGATTTAAATATGGAATCTGAGGTAGTTAAGAATTTTATTAGAGAAAGCCTCGAATTTTTAGCTGAGCAGGGAGCTTCAATCATCAGACTTGATGCCTTTGCTTATGCAATTAAAAAGGCGGGAACAAGCTGCTTTTTTATCGAGCCTGATATCTGGGAACTTTTAGATTACTGTAAGGATATTCTGGCTGAAAAAGATGTGGAAATTTTACCGGAAATTCACGAGCACCATTCAATTCAGCTTAAAATTGCTGAGAAGGGACACCCGGTTTATGATTTTTCTCTGCCGATGCTCTTACTGCACTCAATTTACAGCTCTACATCCAAACGCTTAAGAGACTGGCTTAAAAAAGCACCTGCCAATCAGTACACAACCCTGGATACTCATGATGGGATTGGGGTAGTTGATGTTAAAGACCTAATGACCGATCAGGAGATAGAAGAAACCAGAGAAATGCTCTACCAGCGCGGCTCCAATGTTAAAAAAGTTTACAGCAGTGAGGCCTATGACAACTTAGATATTTACCAGATTAACTGCAGTTATTATTCTGCTTTGGGAAATAACGATGATTCTTACCTTTTAGCAAGGGCAGTTCAGTTTTTTGCCCCCGGAATTCCCCAGGTTTACTATGTAGGGATGCTGGCCGGAGAAAATGATATTGAATTACTGGAAGAGACAAAAGTAGGGCGCAATATTAACCGCCATTATTATTCTAAGGCAGAAATTGAGTCTGAGGTTAAAAGACCGGTAGTTCAGAAGCTGGTTAAATTGATGGAATTCCGCAATTCCTATCCTGCTTTTGCCGGTGACTATACTATCCATGATTCTGAGCGGGAAGAAGAACTTAAGATCAGCTGGCAGAATGGTGAGGCCAGAACAGTTTTAAAGGCAGATTTCAGTCAGGATAGTTTTGAGATTGAATATTATGATCAGCAAAAAGGAGTAATGGAGACTTTAGAACTCTAAAAAAGCTGTCTTAGTTGATTTAAAATCGAAAAATTTTAATAGAAAAATTAACAAAGCGCCCCTTAAGTTGAAATAGTTTAAAGCTATTAATTTAAGGGGTTTTTAACTAGGAGGTTGATTAAAGATGACCACTCAGAAGGATGTGGCCGAAAAAGCAGGGGTAACAGTTACTACAGTCTCAAGAGTGATCAACAATCGCGGCTACATAGCAGAAGAGACCCGGGATAAGGTTTATCAGGTGATGGATCAGTTAAATTACAGACCCAATGCTGTTGCCAGATCACTTTCCAAAAAGAAATCGAATATTTTAGGTGTGATTCTGCCGGCAGTTAAGCATCCCTTTTTCAGCAGTCTATTGTCTTATTTTGAAGAGTTTGCCTATCAGAATGACTATAAGATTATGCTCTGTAACTCGCAGATGGAGGCAGCTAAGGAAAAAGATTATATCAATATGCTCAGAGCTCAGCAGGTAGATGGAATTTTCCTGGCCAGCCATACCTTAGATATTGCTGCTGAAATGAAGGTTGACCTGCCGGTGCTGACTTTTGACCGCCAGTTTGAAGGCATTCCCTATATCTGTTCTGATAATCTTAAGGGGGGAAAACTGGCAGCCGAGCACTTACTGGCAGCAGGGGCAGAGAAAGTTGCGTATATTGGCGGCAGTCTGGAACTTGATTTACTTTCCAATCAGCGCTACCAGGCTTTTAAACAGACGATTAATGCCGCCGGTTTAAAAGTTGAGGATTATCAGTGTCAGTTAAACAGTTTTGACCGCCAGGAATACAGAAAACTGGCCCGAGAAATTTTTGACTCAGCTCGAGTTGTTGACGGTATTTTTGCCAGCAGTGATCTGATTGCTGCAGCTGTGATTAAAGAAGCGAAGGCAAATGGAATCAGAGTGCCGGAGGATTTAAAGGTTATCGGTTATGATGATCTGGAGCTGGCCAGCCTCTACAGTCCCGAAATAACTACAATCAGGCAGCCGGCAGCAGAGATTGCCAGAAAATCAGTAGAGCTTCTGCTTAAAGAAATAGCAGGAGAAGAAATTGAGCAGAAAAATATTCTCGATGTGGAATTAGTTGTAAGAGAATCAGCGTAAATCATCCAGAAAGCCAATGTATACATGGATAATCATTTTAATATTTTAGATTTATGATATAATTTTTTTATCATTATAAATTTATAATTAGAGAAGACAGGGAGGAAATTTATGTTAGAATGGTTTTTATCAATTAATAGTACAGTTAATTCGATTGTCTGGGGACCACTTTTTTTATTTCTGCTGGTGGGAACAGGTCTTTATTTAACAATTAGGCTTGATTTTTTACAGTTTAAGCATTTTAAACTGTCCTGGGACAAAAGTTTTGGCCGCTATTTTCGGAGAGATGTTGAGAATGAAGAAGGTGTTTTATCATCTTTTCAGGCTATTAGTTCAGCGATGGCAGCAACACTGGGAGTTGGAAATATTGCCGGTGTATCTACAGCTCTATCACTTGGTGGCCCGGGAGCAGTTTTCTGGATGTGGATTTCTGCGCTGGTAGGAATGGCAACCAAATTTGCTGAGGCTCAGCTGGGAGTTAAATTTAGAGAAAAGACCGGTGAAGATGAGTACAGTGGTGGAGTTATGTATTATATAGAAAAGGGAATGGGCGGCCGCTGGAAATGGCTGGCTTCCTTATATGCATTTTTTGCCGGAATGGCAGCTTTTGGTATTGGAAATATGGTGCAGTCGAATACTCTGGCGCATGCAGCTGAAAATGGTTTTGCTGTCCCGAGCTGGATTACAGGTCTTGCTGTATCGTTTTTGGTGGGGCTGGTTGTTCTGGGAGGAATTAAGAGGATTGGAAAGGTAGCAGAAAAATTAGTTCCTTTAATGGCAGCTTTTTATTTTATCGGTGGTGCAGTTATAATTTTTGCCAATATCACACAGGTGCCAGCAGTTTTGGCCGAGATAGTAAGTAGTGCTTTTAATCCGACAGCAGCTTTTGGAGGTTTTGCAGGTGCCTCAGTCAGGATGGCAGTTCGCTTTGGTATCGCCCGCGGTGTGTTTTCTAATGAAGCCGGGCTGGGAGCAGCTTCTATGGTCCATGCTCAGGCACGGAATAAGCCGACCCGTCAGGGAATGTGGGGTATCTGGGAAGTATTTATTGATACCATTGTTGTCGGTACAATTACAGCTTTAGTAATTTTACTAACCGGTGCTCTGGGAACTGGAGAAACAGGTGCAGTTCTGGCAGCAGAAGGATTTACTCGTGGCCTGCCCGGTCCAGGTGGTTATATAATTAATATTAGTATCATAATTTTTGCCTATACTACAATGCTGACCTGGAGTTTTTATGGAGAAGAGAGCTGGAAGTATTTATTCGGTAAGAAAATAGTAAAACCATACCGCTTTGTTTTTGTAGTCCTGCTTTTTGTGGGTGCAGTTGGTGCTTTAGAACCAATCTGGCTTTTAGCTGACACTTTAAACGGGCTGATGGCAGCGCCAAACTTAATTGCTCTGGTTGTTCTGGCTGGAGTAATTGTCAGGGAAAAGGATGATTATTTACTGGAAGTAGAAAATGATCAGGCTGCCTGATCAACAGAAAAATTAAATCAAAAAATTAAAGTAAAGCAAAGGCAGGGGAATTTTCCCCTGCCTTTAAATAATTTATCTAGTTTTTAATTTAAATTAAACGATAGTATTTTTAGCAATGATCATTGGTAAATTGGTGTCTCCCTTAAGTGATTTATCAGCAGTTATCTGCACTCCCTTATCCAGAATTACATTTTCCAGATAGGCATTTTCACCAATTTCTGATTTCTGCATAATAACTGAGTTTTTAATTACTGCTCCGGGGTGAACTTTAACACCTCTAAATAAAATACTATTTTTTACCTCACCTTTAATTGAGCAGCCATTTGCTGCCAGAATGTTGCGGGCATTTACTCCATTTTTATAGGCAGTAGGGGCCTCATCTTTAGGTTTGGTATAGATTGGACCATTTTTAAGAAAAAGATCCTGCCAGACATTTGGCTTTAATAGTTCAAGATTGCTTTTATAGTAGCCATTAATCGAATTGATGACAGCTGCATAAGAACGGAAGGGGTAGCCGTAAACTTTTAAATTATCCAGGTTTCCAATAATAGCATTTTTGACAAAATCCCATTCCCCTTTGGAAATGCAATCATCAATAATATCAAGCAGCAGTTCCTTTTTCATAATATATTTCTGCATTGATATTTTTTTGTAAAAATTCTTCTTGGGATCAACCTTCATATCGATAATCCGGTCATTATCATCAGTATTAATCACAGTATAGGTTGTATCACGGCGGAAAACGTCAAGTTCACGGTAAATTATTGTAATATCATTATCATTTTCCACATGGTACTTAAAGGCATCCCGGTAGTCAATATTGGCCACCACATTTGGACTGCCGATGATCACATATTCCTGGGTACTGCGTTTAATATAATCGATATTGCTGGCAAAGTTCTGCAGGTCTCCCTTATAAGCTCGATTTGCCTGATAAATATGGGCTGGAGGCAGGATAAAGAGTCCGTTGCGTTTGCGGTCTAAATCCCAGGCCTTACCAAAACCAATATGGTCCATCAGGGAACGATACTTTGTCTGCAGCAGCAGACCAACATTGGTTACCCCTGAGTTAACAAGATTGGATAAAGGAAAGTCAATCAGCCGGTAGCGAGCTCCAAAAGGAACAGATGCTAAAGAACGGTGACCGGTTAGTTTATCCAGAAATGACTCATCGAGGGCATTGTTGATAATAGCCATTACATTATTCATATTTGCTCCGCCTTTTTTATAGATCGGTGTCATCATCATTTATCCCACCACCATTCCTGCTTTAATATTTGAGGCTTCTGGAATGACCTCATCATCACCGATTACAGTGATCTTTAATTCAGCCTCAGTATTTTCCTCAGCTGCTTCGATTCCTATTTTTGAATCTTTTTCGACGATTACATTTCTGCCAACAATAGAGTTCTTAATCTGAGCTCCACTGCTGATTCTGGTGTTGGGCAGGATAACAGAATCTTCAACAACTGCATCCTGAGCCACCTTAACTCCATAGAAGAGAACAGAGTTTTTAACTGTTCCCATTATTTGAGTTCCTTTATTGATCATTGAATTATCTACCACCGCATCCTCCGAGAGATACTGGGGAGGACGGTTGGGATTAACACTGTAGATAACCCAATTTCGATCCTGCAGATCAAGCTCAGGTTTTTCGCCTAAGAGATCCATATGAGCCTGCCAGTAACTTTCTATAGTTCCTACATCTTTCCAGTAATCTCTAAATGTATAGGCATAGAAGTTGAGATTATCAGCCATCATTTTGGGAATAATATTGTGGCCAAAATCACCGGCTGAATCATCATTTGCTTCGGCTTCCTCGATCAGATATTTACGCAAATATTCCCAGTTGAAAATATAAATTCCCATTGAGGCCAGATTGTTTTTAGCATTCTCTGGTTTTTCCTGAAATTCAATGATTTTTTGATCTTCATTGGTGTTCATTATCCCAAAGCGGTGGGTTTCTTCCCAGGGAACTTCGAGAACTCCAATAGAGATATCAGCATTTTTAGCCTTGTGGTAATTTAACATTTCTGCATAGTCCATTTTATAAATGTGGTCGCCAGAAAGCACCAGTACATATTCTGGATCATGGATGTCGATAAATTCTATATTTTGATAAATTGCATCTGCAGTTCCTTTATACCAGGAGCCTCCCCCTTCTTTAACATAAGGAGGAAGGACTGTGACTCCACCATTGTGGCGGTCGAGGTCCCAGGAGCTGCCGCTGCCTATATAGCTGTTTAAAACCAGTGGTTTATACTGAGTTAATACACCAACAGTTGTGATCCCAGAATTTGTACAGTTACTTAAAGGAAAGTCAATTAGCCTGTATTCGGCACCAAAGGGGACTGCAGGTTTGGCAATGTTTTTTGTTAAAACCCCCAGCCGTGTACCTTTACCGCCGGCAAGCAGCATGGCCACCATTTCTTCTTTTGGCATATTTATTACCTCCTTTGAAAATTGAAGCTAAACTACTTTTTCTTAGATTTTTTAGTTTCGGATACTTTCTTTTCCTGGGTTGATTTTTTGACTTTCTTTGTTTTTTCCTTCTTTTTGGTTGGCTGCTTGTACTTTAAGTAGATTCCAGCCAGGGGTGGCAGATTGATGCTGATAGAATGATCAAAACCGTGATAAGGAATTTCTTCGGTTTTAACTCTGGCAGCAGTTTCATAATCTGAACCACCAAAAACTTTTTGATCACTGTTTAAGAGCAGCTCATATTCTCCGGGTCCAGGTACTCCAATCCGGTATTTATCTCTGGGAACTGGAGTAAAGTTTAAAATAATAACCAGCTGCTGGGCTTCGTTTTCAGAATTTCTGATAAAACTGATTACGCTCTGTTCATAGTCATCTGCTTCTATCCAGCGGAAACCTGCATGTTCATGATCAAGTTCCCAGAGAGCCTTTTCTTTACGATAAACCTGATTTAACTCCTGCATAAAGTCCTGGGTTAGCTGATGTTTTTCGTAGTCAAGTAAAAGCCAGTCCAAATCCTGTTTATAATTCCATTCAATAAACTGACCAAATTCTCCGCCCATAAAGAGAAGCTTTTTGCCGGGATGGGCGTACATGTAGGTAAATAGAAGTCGTAGATTGGCAAACTTCTGCCAGTAATCTCCAGGCATTTTATCAAGCAGTGATTTTTTACCGTGGACGACTTCATCGTGTGACATTGGCAGCACATAATTCTCACTCTGACTGTACATACTGGAGAAGGTTAGTTTGTTATGTTCCCATTTTCTATAAACCGGATCATTCTCCATATAATCTAAAGTATCATTCATCCAGCCCATATTCCATTTGAAATTAAAGCCGAGACCACCATCATGAACAGGAGCTGTAACCAGCGGCCAGGCACTTGATTCTTCGGCAATCATTAAGATGCCGGGGTAGCGCTCAAACATTTCACTGTTTAATTCTTTAATGAATTCGATTGCTTCCAGATTTTCAAAGCCTCCATACTCATTGGCAGCCCACTGGCCGTCCTCTTTTTCATAATTTAAATAGAGCATGTTGCTGACTGCATCAACCCTTAAACCATCTATATGGAATTTATCGATCCAGTAATTGGCACTGGAAATCAAAAAGCTCCAGACTTCATTTTGAGCAAAATCAAAATTTAAAGTATCCCACTGAATATTTTCTGCTCTTCTCGGATCAGAGCTTTCGAAAAGATGGGAGCCGTCAAATAAACGCAGGCCGTGATCATCTTTACAGAAATGACTGGGCACCCAGTCCATAATTACACCGATATCATTCTGGTGCAGCTGGTCAACAAAATACATAAAGTCTTCGAGAGTTCCATAACGAGAAGTGAGAGCAAAATAGCCTGTGGTCTGATATCCCCAGGAGCCGGGAAATGGATATTCAGTTAAAGGCATCAGCTCGACATGGGTAAAGCCCATTTCGTTAATATAGGGAACCAGTTCATCAGCAATGTCTCTGTAATTCATCAATTCTCCATCATCCTGCTTCCAGGAACCAAGATGCATTTCATAGATGCTCAGCGGCTCCTTGAGGTGATTGGAGTTTTTCCTCTTTTTAAGCCATTTTTGGTCATTCCAGCTGTATGTATCAGGCTCATAGATTTGAGAAGCGGTCTTGGGAGGTGTTTCCTGTCTTTTTGCATAGGGATCTGTTTTAACCCGAACAACACCCCTGTAGCCTCGAATCCAGTATTTATAGTGCATTTTATTTTCTGCACCTTCAATAAATGTAGTCCAGATACCGGAGTCTTCGATTTTTTGCATTGGGTTTTTACTTTTATTCCAGTCATTAAAATCACCAATTACACTTATTTCTTCTGCATTTGGTGCCCAGACTGTAAAGCGAACTCCTTTTTTTCCCTTTTCCTCTGTAATATGTGAGCCTAAAAAATCATAACTCTCATAATGTCTGCCCTGATGAAATAAATATCTGTCATAATCACCAGGATAATTATTTTTTGGCATTAAACTCCCTCCTTAAATCTAAAAAAATTTATTTTAAGTATTTATAAATCTGCTGTTGTATTGTATTTATTCTCTATTTCCTCTAAATTTCCTTTAATTAATCAGCTGATATCTGTCAAATTATTACTATTTCCTAAAAAAACGATTTAGTTGACATTATTCTTGACTTTTATTAAACTAAGGATAAGAATATAATTTAGTTGATTTTGTAAATAAGCAGACAGTAGCTAGAATCATTTTTTATAATCACAGGAGGTGGCTCCATGAAAAAAGAAAAAAAGAAAATTTTATTTGTTGCTTCAGAGGCGGACCCATTTATTAAAACTGGGGGGCTGGCTGATGTAGCTGGTTCATTACCACAGGCTCTCAGAGAAGAAGGCCATGATGTAAGGCTGGTTATTCCACAGTACAGGCAGATTCCGGAAGAATATAAAGAAAGAATGGAATCAGTCTGCCATTTTAGAACAAAGTTAGCCTGGAGAGATACATATTTAGGTGTTAACAGACTGGAAGAGGATGGAGTTCCAGTTTATTTTATAGACAATAGATATTATTTTGATCGCGATTCAATCTATGAAAATGAAGATAAGCATGAGCAGTTTGCATTTTTCTCACAGGCTGTTTTAGATATGCTGCCTGTAATTGGTTTTAAGCCGGACATTATTCACGCCAATGACTGGCAGACAGGTCCACTACCACTGCTTTTTGCCGACCGTTATCGTCAGCAGAGTTATTATCAGGATATTAAAACTGTCTTTACTATTCATAATCTTAAATATCAGGGACAGTTTGCCGGCCATTCAGCCGGGGATGTTTTGGGAGTGGCACCACACCACTGGGAAAGTGGAAATATCAGACACAATGGTCTTTTAAACTATATGAAGACAGGGATTGTGTATGCTGATCATGTTACAACAGTAAGTGAAAGTTATGCAAATGAAATACAGACCTCGTATTATGGTGAAGGACTTGATTATGCTCTAAGAATGCGCGGAGACGACTTAAGCGGTATTTTAAACGGTATCAGCTATGAGAAGTTTGATCCCAAGACAAATAAGAACCTGGCAGTGCGCTTTTCAAAAGGTGAGATTGACAAAAAACTGGCCAATAAGGTTCATATTCAGCAGAAACTTGGGCTGGAAGTAAACGGTGATAAACCACTTATCGGATTTATTTCGCGAATGGTTGAACAGAAGGGACTGGATCTGGTAAGGACTGTTTTTGATGAGATTATGGCAACCGGAGCTCAGTTTTTGATTCTGGGGACAGGACAGAGAGAATATGAGGAATTTTTTGAAGCCAAACAGCATGAATATCCGGATAATCTTTCTGTAAATATTAAATATGATGCTCAGCTGGCAGATCAGATTTATGCAGGTAGTGACATGTTCTTAATGCCCTCACGTTTTGAACCCTGTGGTTTAAGTCAGCTGATTAGTTTCCGTTATGGTACAATTCCGGTTGTTAGGGAAACCGGCGGTTTAAATGATACTGTAATTCCTTATAATGAAGAAACTGGAGAAGGCACAGGTTTCAGCTTCGACAATTATAATGCCCACGATATGCTGCATACAATTGAAAGAGCAGTTTCCTTCTATGATCAGAAGGGAGTCTGGAACAAGTTGGTCAATCGGGTGATGGATCTTGACTACAGCTGGCATAATTCAGCCAAGAAATATTCCAAACTTTATAACCAGCTGACAGGGGCTGGAGAAAAGAAGTCTAAGCCTGTTGGAGACTCAGAGTTTGAGATCAAGGTTTATCAACCTGAAAGTAAAGAAAGCAAAGCAGCCAGACCTAAGGCTAAAAAAGCTGAGGCTGCCAAAAAGAAGCCGGGACCTAAAAAGAAAAAACAGATTAATATCAACCAGGCTTCAGTTTCGGAACTGGCAGAACTCCCGGGTATTGGTAATGCCTATGCGGAAAGAATAGTTGTCTACCGGGAAGAAAATGGAGATTTCAAAAAGAAATCTGAGTTAACTAAAGTTAAAGGAATTGGTAAGAAAAAATATCAAAAAATTTCAGCTATGTTAACTGTTTAGGGATTAGACAATCAAAAAAGGATTGAGGCCGTCTTTAAGGGCGGTCTTTTTCTTGCTGATAATTGATAAAAAAATCACATCCAGTAGAAATTTTCACTTTTGTTTGCTTAAAGCATATAGATTAAATATAATAGATGTAGAGTAAACTTAGAACTTAAATTAAAAAACATTTAGCTAAGCTGGAGGTAATAAAATGAAAATAGCACTGGTTTCTATTCTGTCTGAGATTCATGATGAAGATAGAATAGATGAGACTTTAGAGGATAAGTATAAGGTATTAAATGATAACTTTGAACTGGAAGAAATAAGGGTTGATGAGATTCCCTTCACTGATTTTGGTGAATATGATTTAACAATCAATTTTATTAAATCAGGGGGCTCAGAAAGTATTTTTGCAGAAAATGTTGAGTATCTGCCCCAGCCGGCCTACCTATTAGCGACTGAGCTGCATAATTCGCTTCCGGCAGCTTTAGAAATATTGAGCTTTTTGAATGCTGAAGGTCTGGATGGTAAAATTCTGCACGGAGAAATGGAAGATTTGGTTGGAGAAATTGAAGAACTTGCTGCCTATAAGCAGGTAAGGGACCGAATTGCTGAGGCAAGACTTGGAGTTATTGGCAAGCCTTCAGACTGGCTGATCGGAAGTCAGGTTGATTATCAGCATGCTGCTCACCACTGGGGGACTGAATTTGTGGATGTCGAACTTGAGGAAGTTTATCAGGCTCTGGAGCAGGTCGATTCTGCTAAGGCTAAAAGAATAGCAGCTGATTTCTTAGATAATGCTGCAGAAATTGTGGAGAGCAATGAAGCTGACCTGGTTGAGGCTGCAAAAATTTATCTGGCTTTAAAAGAAGTAATTTATGCTAATGACTTAGATGCACTGACAATTCGCTGTTTTGATATTGTAATGGAATTAAATACCACCGGCTGCCTGGCCCTGGCCCTTTTAAATAATGAAGGACTGGTTGCTGGCTGTGAGGGTGATGTTCCGGCTGCTTTCACCATGTTTTTAGCCCATCAGTTAACCGGTCAGATGCCCTTTATGGCTAACCCGGTGGCAATAGATAAAAAGAATGATGAAATTCTTTTTGCCCACTGCACTGTAGCTACAGATATCAGCAAGGATTATATTATCCGCTCTCACTTTGAAACTGGTATTGGAGTTGGAATTCAGGGTATTTTAGAAGAGGGGCCGGTTACAGTATTTAAGATTGGTGGAGCCGGACTGGAGCAGTATTTTGTGGCAGAAGGAGAAATTATTGAAAATATGGATTCTCCCAACGCCTGCAGGACTCAGCTTAAAATATCGCTGCCGCAGAGTTCGGACTATTTCTTAAATGATGCGATTGGTAATCATCATTTGATTATACCCGGTTATCATGCAGATAAAATTAATGAATTTTTAGGAATGGAATAAAAAGCAAATAAATTCACAGGAGGAATATGATGTCGAAATTATTAGAAGTTAAAGACCTGCATTTAAAAATTGAAGATGCAGAAATTTTAAGAGGGATGGAATTTTCCCTGGAAAAAGGAGAAGTATTTGCCTTAATTGGACCAAATGGCTGTGGGAAATCAACACTGGCCTACACTCTGATGGGGATTAATAATTACCACCCGCAAAAAGGAGAAATTCTTTATAAGGGTGAAAAAATTAATGACCTGAAAATTAATCAGAGAGCAAAAAAAGGAATCACCCTAGCCTGGCAGGAACCTGCCCGCTATCAGGGAGTAACTGTGAGAGAGTTTTTAGCATTAGGTTTAAGAAGCAAAGGTGAAGAAGTAACAGAAGAAAAGCTGCGGGATGCCTTAAATAAGGTGGCAATCAGTCCTTATCAGTATTTAAACCGCTTTGTCGATAAAAGTTTGAGTGGAGGAGAAAGAAAACGGATTGAGCTGGCTTCCTTAATTTTAATGCATCCGGAGCTGATAATTTTAGATGAACCGGATTCTGGAGTTGATATAGTTGCTTTAAATAATATTGCAGATATGATTAAGTATTTTAAGGATTCAGGCAGCGGCCTGCTTTTAATAACTCATTCTGAGGAGATGCTGCAGTATGCAGATAAGGCTGCCTTAGTCTGTGAAGGAGAAATCATTCGTCAGGGTGACCCAGCAGATATCAGCGAATATTTTAAATCATTCTGTTTCCCCTGTGCCAAAGAAGAAGACTGTGAGACGGAGGTGGCCAGCTGATGAATGACTACGAAATGATGGTCGATGCCTACAAAGATGCAGGTGGGGATGATATTTTTTCTGACAGTGAAGTAGCACATGTTGTTTTAGAACAGGACAGAATTCTCGGTATGCATGCTGTTGAAGGACTGGAAGTTGAAGCTGATAAAGTCGAAGCTAATAAAGTACGGGTTAAGGTTACTGTCAGAGAAGGATATAAAATCAAAAACCCGGTGCATATGTGTTTTGGAGTTCTGCCTAAAGAAGGCAAGCAAATTATAGATATGAATGTTGATATCCAAAAAGATGCCCAGGTAGAAGTAAGAGCTGACTGTGTATTTCCCAACGCTGTTAAAGTTCAGCATATCATGGATGCGGTGATTAATATTGGTGAAGGCGGCAGCTACATTTATAAGGAGCACCATTTTCACGGAGATAATGGTGGGGTAGAAGTAATTGCTAAATCTGATATTAATGTTGAAGCCTACGGAAAACTGGTGACCAAATTTGATCTGCTTAAAGGTAGAGTTGGAAAAATTGATTTTGATTATGAAGCTGAGATAGCAGAGCATGGAACTGTTGAAATGCTGGCCCGGATCAGCGGTCAAAAAGATGACCTGATTAAAATACGGGAGGCAGCTCATTTAAATGGTGAGTCAGCCAGAGGAATTCTGGATTCTAAGATTGCTATAAAGGATCAGGCAGAAGCTGAAATTTACAATGAGCTGACAGCAGATGCGGCAGATGCGATGGGACATGTGGACTGTACTGAGATTATTAAGGATCAGGCAGTTGCGCGGGCAATTCCAATAGTAGATGTCCGCCATCCTGAGGCAAAGGTGACTCATGAGGCAGCAATTGGTAGTGTAGACAGCACCCAGCTGCAGACTCTGATGGCACACGGCTTAGATGAAGAAGAAGCTTCTGATGTAATTATTCAGGGCCTTTTAAACGATTAATGTACATGCACCGGGAACCACCCGATTTATGTCGCAATTAGTCGAAAATAGGGTGTTTTAGACAAAAAAACATAAAAACCGACAGGTTCACGGTGCGTGCACATAAATGAGCACAAATAAACATAAACGAAAATACAGGAGGAATAATTTATGTTAAAGAAAAAGAGATTATTAACATTAATTTTATTAGTAAGTATTATGGCTTTAGCAGTATTACCTGCTGCTGCCAGGGAAATAAATATTCAGACACCTACTGTTCCAGCTGCACTTCCATTTTTATGGATGCAGGAAGAAGCTGAATTACCGGAGGCAGTTGACCTAAATATTAATCTGTCTTCTGATCATCAGCGCGGTATTTCACTGCTGGCCCAGAATGATATAGACTTTTTAGTTACTGGTTCTAATCTTGGTGCTAATGCCTATAATCGAGGAATTAATATAAAGATGCTTAATGTTAATACCTGGGCGATTGATTATCTGCTGACCGATGGTTTTAAAGCAGAAAGCTGGGAAGATTTAAAAGGAAAAGATCTGGCACTGCCGCTGCAGGGAGGTCCGCTGGATTTTCTGGCCCGCTATCTGGCCTCAGAAAATGGACTTGATCCAGAAACCGATCTCAACCTGGTTTATAGAGCCCTGCCCGGAGCAGCACAGTTATTTATGGCTGGAGAGCTTGATGCTATTATTCTCCCTGAGCCGCTGGCAACTGTCAGTCTGGCTAATAGAGAAAGCGCAGAACTATCAATGGATATTCAAAAAGAGTGGGCTAAAATTCATGGTGATGAGAGAATTCCTTTTGTAGCACTTTTTGTAAATGGAAATTTTGCCGAAGAAAATCCCCAGTTTACAAATATAATTAATGGTTATTATAAACAGGGTGTGGAATGGGTAAATAACAATCCAGAAGCAGCAGCTCAGCTTGCTTCCAAACATTTTGAGATGCCGGCACCTGTTCTGAAAAAGTCATACAGCAGAGTTAACTTAAATATTTATTCTGAAGCAGAAAGCCGCGAGTTGACAGAACTCTACTTTGGAGAGATTTTGGAGATGTATCCAGACTTATTAGGTGGAAGTCTGCCCGATGAAGAATTTTATTACTAAACCATTCTGGCTCTTATTAATAGTAATTTTTCTGATCTGGGAAAGGGGTGCGGCCGGCTTAAACAGCCTCATCCTGCCCTCGATTGGAGAAAGTTATCAGGCTTTAAAAGAAATTGCAGTTTCAGGAATTTTAGTTGAAAGCTTTATCATAACTTTAAGAAGAACTCTTATTGCCTATGGGGGTGCGGTGCTGGCTGGAATAATTCTGGCACTTCTACTGCACCGCTTTTCTCTGCTGCAGCGCACATTTCGACCCCTGATTACAATTATTCAGGCTACCCCACCAGTTGTCTGGGTTTCGCTGGCTGTTGTCTGGTTTGGTGTAGCTGATGATCTGACACCAATATTTTTGATTTTCACCGTTTCTCTGCCTGTGATTTTCGTTAATATCTTTCAGGGGCTGGAGGAGATGAATACCGATCTAATTGAGATGGCGAAGGCCTATTCAACCCCACGCTTAAGAATTTTAAAGGAGATTTATTTACCTTCACTACTCCCGGCTCTGGTTTCTGCTTTAAGTGTAGCTTTTGCCTTTGCCTGGAAGTCATCAGTTTTTGCAGAGTTTATTGCTTCCTCGAGTGGGATCGGTTATCAGCTCAGTCGGGCTAATTCTATGATGGCAACAGACCGCCTTTTTGCCTGGACCATAGTTTTAGTACTGTTTATGCTTTTTGTGGAATACTATCTTTTAGAGAAATTAAAAGCTCATGTCAGCAGGTGGAAAAATGACTGATCAGGAAAAAATTTTAGAACTCAAAAATATCAATAAATCATTTCAGGATTTAAAGGTACTGCAGAATTTGAATTTGGAAATCAACCAGGGGGAAATTTGCTGTCTCTTAGGACCTTCTGGCAGCGGTAAAACAACCCTCTTTCGTATTGCAGCCGGGCTCGAGGCAGCAGATTCGGGGCAGATAATTAAAAAGAACAGGCCTCGTTTTGCTTATGTTTTTCAAAGCCCACGACTTTTGCCCTGGAAAACAGCTGCAGAAAATTTAATTTTTGTTCAAAAAAATTATGGTCTGGAAAAAGAAGAGAAAGTCAGAAACTTACTTTTTAAATTATCCGGACTCGAAGATTTTAAGGATTCCTACCCGCATGAATTATCGGGAGGAATGCAGCAGCGGCTTGAATTGATCAGAGCCTTTGCAGTAAAGCCAGATTTAGTATTTTTAGATGAGCCGTTTAAGTCTTTAGATATGAAAACCAGGGTTAATTTAAGAAAACTGATCAGTTTAATTCAGCGAGAAAGTGGAATCTCAATTTTTTTGATCACCCATGATCCGGAAGAAGCCCTCCTGCTTGCTGACAGAATTTATATTCTAGCAGCCGAAAAAAAGGGGATCCTAAAAGAAATCAGGGTAGAAGAGCCGCGGGAAAATCGTAAACTAGCTGATCCTGAGCTTTATCAGCAGCTGGAAAATATAATGAATATTTTTACCAGTTTAGTCTCTGATTTAGATTATGCAGTTGAAGATATTAGGAAGCTCTTTTAGCCAGTAATTTTTTAAAAATTTAATTTTATTAGATAAATATAAAGAGAGGATGATTTTATGGCACCAAAGATAGGAATTGCCTTATCCGGGGGAGGAGTTAAGGGTTTTGCTCATTTAGGAGTTCTGCAGGCCTTAAAAGAAAAGGGGATTGAGCCAGATCTGCTGGCTGGAGTCAGTGCCGGGGCTATTGTGGGTTCTTTTATTGCAGCCGGAAAAAGTCCAGCAGAGGTAATGGAATTAATTAATGAAAATGATTTCTTTGATTTCGCCAAGCTGAGTATTCCAGACCGAGGTATTTTTACCTTAGATAATATGACAGAAAACTTAGAAAAATCACTCGGAGCTAAGACTTTTGAAGAATTAAAAATTCCATTTTATGTTGGTGCAGCAAATATTGAAAAAGCGAGAATGGAATATTTCAGCAGTGGGGAGTTAGTGAAGATTATTCAGGCTTCTTCTTCAATCCCTGTGCTCTTTTCTCCAGTTGAAATTAACGGAGATCTCTATGTTGACGGCGGCTTATTTGAAAATCTTCCGGTTAACCCACTAATTAATAAATGTGATAAACTGATCGCTGTCAATGTAATGCCGGTAAATTTAGAAGAAAAAATGGAGAGTATTACAGATATTGCTGTCAGAACCTTTCAGCTGAAGAAAGTTGTTAATGCCATGGAACTGAGAGAAAAGGCAGATATTTATATTGAGCCGACAGGGATAGAAAAGTATAATATTTTAAATACTAAATACAGTCAGGAATTATATGATCTCGGTTATAATTACTGTAAAAACTTAGAGATTGATTTATAACTCAAAAACAGGCAAGAGGAGGTTATAAAGATGCTGACAAAGAAAATTCTGAATGCTGTTTTTAAAAGAGTTGACGGGCAAAAATTTGAAATTGAATACTGGGACGGAGAAACTCAAGTTTTTAATTCAGAACTTAAGTCTAAACCTGCATTTAAAATAATTTTCTCAGAAAAATTAAGTTTAAATGAAATTAGAAAAAGTCCACAGCTTAAACTTGCAGAAGCCTATATGGAAGAAAAAATCAATTTTGAAGGTGATATCAAAAATCTGATTGAAACAGCAGGTGACAATGTTTTCGAGCTGATGGAAGAAATTAAAAAATATAAAGTTGATCAGCCGCTCAACTTTCAAACTTCTGATTCGCTGGCAGAAGAGGAAGAAGGAGTTAGAAAACATTATGATCTCGGCAATGATTTCTTTAAACTCTGGCAGGATGAGACAATGACCTATTCCTGTGCTTATTTTAAAGATGAAAATGATGAGCTTAAAAAAGCACAGCTGCAGAAACTTGACCATGTTTTGAAGAAATTAAATTTAAAACCGGGCGAAAGACTGCTCGATATTGGCTGCGGTTGGGGTTCACTTGCCCTGCGTGCTGCTGAAAAATATGGAGTAGGTGTAATGGGGATTACTTTGAGTAAGGAACAGGAGATAGAAGCCAAAAAGAGAGCCGCTGAGGCAGGTCTGGCTGATAAGATAGAAATCAGAAGACAGGACTACCGCAGGCTGGCTGAGGAAGAACAAAAATTTGATAAAATAGTAAGTGTAGGAATGTTTGAACATGTGGGTAAAGATAATATCCCCCAATATTTTGAAGCTGTAGATAAGATGTTAAAAAACAGGGGGCTTTCACTGCTGCACAGTATTACTCACTTAAAAGAAAAGCCAACTCATCCCTGGCTGCAGAAATATATTTTCCCCTGGGGCTATATTCCGTCCCTGAGAGAAATAGTCTGGGAGCTGCCCGAAAAAAACTTTCATCTTGTCGATGTCGAGGATATTGGCTATCATTATTCACTGACTGCAGAAAGATGGCTTGATAATTACGAAGAGGTCAGTCAGGCAGTTAAAGAAAAGTTTGATGATCATTTTTATCGCATGTGGCAGACTTTTTTAATGGGGGCTGTATTTACTTTTAGGTTTGCCTCAACTTCAGTCCACCAGCTGCTTTTCTCAAAAGGTAAAAATACTGATCTCCCCCTGACGAGAGATTATATCTATCAAAATGATTGATAAATTAGAGCAATTAAAATAGACAATAATAATAATTTAAAAATAAAAGGAGCTGAAAAAATGGCAGACAAAAAATATAAAATTGCAATCATAGGAAGTGGGCCCGGAGGCTATACAGCCGCTTTAAGAGCCGGTCAGCTGGGTGCGGATACTGTTTTAATCGAGAAAGAAGCTCTGGGAGGGACCTGCTTGAACTGGGGCTGTATCCCAACCAAAGCTTTTGTTCGTTCGGCAGAGGTTTTTGCCGATATTCAGAATGCTGAAGATTTTGGAATTAAGGTAGAAAAGGCTGAGCTCGATTTCCCAGCAGTTGTAAAAAGAAAAGATAAAATAGTTAAGCGGCTGGTAAGAGGGATTGATCATCTGCTCGGCAAAAAAAACATAGATCGAATCGACGGCAGGGCATCATTTATTGATCAGAACAAAATAAAAATAGAAAAAGAAGCGGAAACTATAGAAATTGAAGCTGAGAATATTATTATAGCGACCGGGTCTGAAACTGCTGCTCTTCCAATTCCGGGTGCGGATCTGGACGGGATTTTAGACAGCCGCTCTGCCCTTGATCTGAATGAACTGCCGGAATCAATGGTTATTGTTGGTGGTGGAATAATTGGGATGGAATTTGCTTTTATCTTCCGCAATTTTGGGGTTGATGTAACAGTAGTTGAATACTTAGATCAGCTGGTAAGCGGAGTCGATTCTGAAATTGCTTCTGAACTAAACCGCTCTGCCCGCCGCCGCCGGATAAGTGTTAAAACTTCTGCTGAGGTCAAAGAAATCAGAAAGCAGGCTGATGCTTTTGAGGTAGTCTACCAGCAGAAAGGAAAAGAAAAAACCGCTGCAGCCGAAAAAGTTCTGATGGCAGTCGGCCGCCGACCATATACTGAGGGCCTTAATCTGGAAAATGTAGGGGTGAATCTTTCTGAAAAAAGAAGGGCAGTTCAGGTAAATGAAAAAATGGAGACAAATGTTCCGGGGATTTATGCGGTTGGTGATGTGACAGATAAAATTCTGCTGGCTCATGTAGCTTCTCATCAGGGAGTTATTGCGGTAGAAAATATAATGGGAATGGATAAAAAGATGGATTATCAGGCTGTACCTGGTGCTATTTTTACTTCACCTGAAATTGGAACAGTTGGTTTGAGTGAAGAAGAAGCGAAAGAAAAAGGCATAGATTATGAGGTCGGTAGTTTCCCCTTTGCAGCCAGCGGTAAAGTTATGGCCATGGGCGAAAGAGAAGGTAAAATTAAGCTGATTACTGAAAAAGAAAGTGATAAAATTATTGGAGCGGCTCTGATTGGAATTGAAGCCAGTGATTTGATTGCCGAACTGACTCTGGCGGTAAATCTTGGTCTAACTGCAGAAAACTTGAGGGAGACCATTCATGCTCATCCGACAACAGCAGAAGTTGTTCACGAAGCTGCTTTAGACCTTGGCGATGGGTCTCTCAATGCCTGATTAGAATTGGATTAAATCTGTGAAGCTCACTTTTTAAATACTATCAGGACAGGGTTTATCAACATTTTTCGACAAAGTTAAAATTTGACTTCAGCAGAAAATGAAGATATAATTAATTTGAAAATGAATATCAATTTTCCGTTTAAATTTAGGTATTAAAATTTAAGGGAGGTTAGATTTATGAGCGAATATCATGAACCAGAGGAAAAATTATCTGAAGAAGCGATTGATTATCATCGTGTTATCAAAAGTGTAATTGAGGAGTTAGAAGCCGTTGATTGGTATAATCAGCGTGCTGAAGCAACAAATGATCCCGATGTTCAGGCAATTGTAGAACATAACCGTGACGAAGAGATTGAACATGCCTGTATGGGTCTAGAATGGTTGCGCCGTAAAAATCCTGTCTGGGATGAAATGTTAAGAACTTTCCTTTTTCAAACAGCAAAAATAACTGAAATAGAAGAAGAGGGTGAAGGTGAAGAAGGTGGAGAAGGCGGCGGAGAAGAAGCGCCTGCTTCCAGCAAATCACTTGGTTTAGGCAGTATGAGAGGAGGAGAATAAATGGATATTTTAAAACGCTCTTTAGCACCATTTGCAGCAGAAGCCTGGAATTTCTTAGATAAAGAGGCAACTGACGTACTGAGCCAGAAATTAAAGGCTCGTAAGGAAGTTGATTTTCTGGGACCTAAAGGCTTAGAACTTTCTTCAATAAACACCGGCCGCTTTAGTCCGGTAGGAATTGAAGATGTGGAAGGTGTAACTTATTCCACCAGAGAGGTTCTACCTTTAGTAGAATTAAAAGTTCCATTTACAATGAAGCTCAGTGAGATAGAAGCGCTGGCTAGAGGAGCAGAAGATGTTGACACAGATGATTTAGTTGATGCTGCTTCTAAACTGGCTAAAGCTGAAAATAAAGCTGTATTCTATGGTCTTGATGAAGTAGGAATTGAAGGTATTGTTGAGGCTTCAGAATATGATGAAGTTAGTGTTTCCGGTGGCGAAAAAGAACTGATTTCTGGTCTCTTGAGAGCGCTAACCTTATTTGAAGAAAATAGTGTTGGTGGATCCAAGCGTTTACTCTTAGGACCTGAACTTTATTCTCTGCTTTATGAATTAGATGATAAAGGTTATCCACTAAAGCGTAAGGTTGAAGAAATGGTTGATAATGGTGCTGTCTTAGTACCTGATCTCGGCAACAGAGGTCTATTAATTTCCGAGCGCGGTGGAGACTTTGAATTAACAGTTGGTCAGGACATTTCTCTAGGATATGAAGATAGAAATGGTGATGAGGTAGAATTATTCTTCCTTGAAACATTTACCTTTAGAGTTAATGGTCCAGAAGCTGCTGTAGTCTTAAAGTAAATCAAATTCAAATAATATAGAATCTAAACTACCGTCTGCTGAATAATTTTAGCGGGCGGTATTTTTTTGCTTGCTGGGTGAACTGATGTATGTTATAATTTAGATAGTTACAAATGAATAACATCTCCATTTAACATTATAAATTATATTTAGCAGGAGTTTTTTGAACTCCTTTCAGTCAAACAGCAAAAAACTAATTCCCTGCTAAAGATAATTTATAATTATTCTGATGTAATCATTCATTTGTAACTATTTAAATTGGTGTTTTGGAAGAATCAGCTAATACCAATTTAATTGAAAAAATAACACATGAAGAAATCTGTGAGATAAAAGGAAAGTGAAAAAGATGGATCTTCAGAAAAAACTTGAAATTTTAAGTGATGCAGCTAAATATGATGTTTCCTGTTCTTCAAGCGGCAGCAGTGGTCGTGGTGACAGTTCAAGTCTTGGCAATACTGCGGCAGGCGGAATCTGCCACAGCTGGACTGATGATGGCCGCTGTGTTTCCCTGCTCAAAATTTTATTTACCAACTACTGCATCTATGACTGTCAGTACTGTGTAAATAGGGCCAGCAATGATCGGCCGCGAGCTTCTTTTACTCCGGAAGAGGTGGCACAGCTGACTGTTGATTTTTATAAACGCAACTATATTGAAGGTCTGTTTTTAAGTTCAGCGGTTAACAGAGATCCGGACTGGACCATGGAGCAGCTTCTAAAAACTGTGCAGCTTCTGCGCAACAAACATAATTATCAGGGCTACATTCATCTTAAAGCAATTCCAGGCGCTGATTTTAAACTGATTTATCAGGCGGGACTGCTGGTGGATCGGATGAGTGTCAATATTGAGCTGCCCAGCGAAAGCAGTCTGGAAAAGCTGGCTCCTCAGAAGAAAAAAGCAGGAATTTTAGCTCCAATGAAGGGTATCGGAGAGGGTATAGAAAATAATATTATAGAGCGCAAAAAATATAAGCTGAAAGAAAAATTTGTGCCGGCCGGTCAGTCAACTCAGCTGATTGTAGGGGCCAGCCCCGAATCAGACAGGCAGATTATTTCTTTATCAGAAGGCTTATATGATCATTTTAATTTAAAAAGGGTATATTATTCTGCCTATTTGCCGGTTAATAATTCTTCACTTTTGCCGGCTCTGCCGGGGCCACCACTAAAGCGCGAGCACCGGCTCTATCAGGCAGACTGGTTATTAAGATTTTATGGATTTAAGGCGGGAGAATTATTAACTCCCGGCAGAGAAAATTTTGATCTAAAAATTGACCCTAAAGCTGACTGGGCCTTAAACAATCTGGATAAATTTCCAGTAGAAGTTAACACTGCTGATTATGAGATGCTGCTTAGAGTACCCGGGATTGGACCCCGCTCAGCTGCTAAAATTGTTAAAGCCAGAAAAGAAAAAAAGCTGAGCCATTATAACTTAAAAAAGATGAGAATTGTTTTAAAGCGGGCAAATTTCTTCATCACCTGTGACGGCAAGTATGCAGCGGCAGTTCCTTTTGAGAGTGAGGTTATCTACAACCGGCTGGCTGAAAAGGAAAGTGAACAGCTGTCTTTATTCAGCGCCGATCAGAATCAGGAAAAAGAATGGGATTTAGATTTAGTTAATTAAGTTATTTTTGAGGATATTAATCTAAAAAAGGTTTGATGAGAATGGACAGCAGTAATGATTCAAAAAAAGTATATATTTATGACGGCAGCTATCAGGGTTTAATGACAGCTCTTTATACTGCTTTCAAAAAAAGAGAGGCACCAGTTAAAATTTTGGCTGAATCAGAATTTCGTGATGATTTATTTTATCAACAGGAAAAAATTATTACTGATCAGGAAAAAGCAGAGTTTTTTTCTGAACAGATTAAAAAGCATATTTCAGCCCAGGTGCTGAATAATATTTTCCACTGTTATCTGTCGGAAGCAGAAAAAATGGAATTATATATCTTTCGCTATTTATTTACCGGTTTTAAGGTTGGTAAAAGTGTGGACGAACTTTTGACTAAAGATTATATCCGCCAGGTTCACGACCTGGCCCACAGGGTGAGGCATGAGAGCCACCGCTTAAAGGGTTTGATCAGACTTAAGGAGGCTGTCGGAGGTAAATATTATGCAGCAGTTGAACCTGACTATAAAACTCTAATTTTGCTGGCGCCTCATTTCAAAAGTAGGTTTTCGACTATGGACTGGATAATCCACGATCTTAAACGAGAGGAAGCTGTAATTTATTCTGCTGAGGATAAGGAGTGGCTTTTAATTGATTTAGAAAAGGGCTTTGAGCCGAAACTTTCAAGCAGAGAAGCAGAAGTTCAGGATCTCTGGCGGGCATTTTTCTCTGCAGTTAGTATTCAAAATCGAAAGAACAGAAAGGTTCAGCAGCAGTTTATGCCCAAAAAATACTGGAAGCACCTGATTGAAAGACCGGGCAGCAGCCAGAATTATAAATTAGAATAAAATTTTTTACTGCAGTTTAAATGACTGCAGTTTTAATTTTTTTAGAGTCTTGACAGCAAGCAAAAAGAGGATTATACTTAAGTAGTAATTTAGTAATTTACTAAACTAGTAAATATAATGGAGGTCTAAAAATGAAAATACCAACAAGTTTAAAACACAAGCCGGTAATTGTCTGTGAGAATTACGAAAATATTGACGGCAGGAATGCTTATGATTCTGATGCTAAAGGACTTTCTTTAGGTTTAGCTCAGTGGAATGATCGCGGTAAAGTAGATATTTCCGCCAAAGTCTGGCGCCATACAGGAAATAAATGGTCCAGGCAGTCAGAGGAGTTACCCCTACATCGGGTGCTTGACCTTGCAATTTTAGTTGCCAGGACTTCCAAGCATTTTAGAGAAGCTTACCGCTACGAAAATTTATATGACCAGGAAAATCCACAGCTGGACAGAGTTGGTCTCCAGGGTGATGCAATGACAGTTGCAGTTGCAGAAGATAATGAAAATCTGGAAGAAGACATTAAACTTTTTGACCAGGCACTGCGAAATGACAATGAACTGATTGGTGAGAGGTTATCGGTGCTGGCAAGAATTTTAAAAGATATGGGGTATTAAGGATGGTTAAGATGCAGAAAAAAATCATGGCTGTTTTTGGAACCAGACCGGAAGCAATTAAGATGGCGCCTCTCCTGAAGGCAGTTAAGAAAAATGAAAACTATAAATTAGTAATTACAGTAACCGCTCAGCACAGAGAAATGCTGGATCAGGTAATGGATCTTTTTAAGCTGGAAGCTGATTATGATCTGGATATTATGCAGGACAGGCAGACTTTAAGCGGCCTTTCTGCCAGAATAATTAACAAACTGGATGGCATTTTGAGTGAAGAAAAACCCGATCTTTTACTGGTCCATGGGGATACATCCTCCACCTTTATTGGAGCCCTGACTGCTTTTTACAATCAGATAGATATTGCTCATGTGGAGGCAGGCTTAAGGACTCATAATAAATATTCACCCTTCCCGGAGGAGATGAACAGACAGCTGACAGGAGTGCTGGCTGACCTCAATTTTGCCCCTACCAGCAAAGCTAAAGCGAATTTGCTGCTGGAAAATACTGCAGAAGATAAGATTTTTGTGACCGGAAATACAGTTATTGATGCCCTGCTTTCCGTGGTAGATGAGGATTATCAGTTTGAAAATCCGCTGCTTAAAAAGATGAATTTTGCAGAAAAAAAGGTAATACTGCTGACAGCTCACCGCCGGGAGAATTTAGGCCAGCCGATGGAAAATATCTTTAGAGCGGTGAGAGACTTAACAGAGCAGATTTCAGATTTAGAAGTTATTTTTCCAGTCCATCTAAATCCGGTGATTCGAGAGCTGAGTAAAAAAATGCTGGCAGAGAATAATCAGATCCATTTAATTGAGCCGCTTGATTATTTACCCTTTGCCAATTTGATGGCCAGAGTTGACCTGGTGCTTACCGATTCCGGTGGAATTCAGGAAGAAGCGCCTTCACTCGGCAAACCGGTATTAGTCTTAAGAGATACAACCGAAAGACCGGAGGCTGTAGAAGCTGGAACAGTGCTTAAAGTTGGAACTGAGTATGATGATATTTATCAGCAGGCTTATAAATTACTAACTGACAGCAGGGAGTATAATAAACATGCGGCAGCTGTCAACCCCTATGGGGATGGTAAGGCTGTAGAAAGAATTATAAAAGCGATGGATTTTCATTTTGAATTTAGTCAACAAAGGCCGAATGATTTTAATTAATAATAAAATATGAGATTTTTTAGAGGGCTCTCAGTTAAAATTATTTTAACCGGGAGCTTTTTATTGTCAGTAACAATAATTATTTTTAGTATTAGATAAATCAAAATCTTTCTAAAATCAAGCCAAAATATTTCCATTCGCAAGCAGGATTTACCAGCTCTCTCTTGAATAATATATATTAGACAGAGAGTATAACTCAAGTTTTGTTAAAAAGAGAAAATAAGATTTGGGAATTCGCAAAGGAGGTAATAAGATTGGATTTTAACATTGTAATTGCTGGAGAAGCAGGTCAGGGTTTAAAAACAGTAGAAGCAATGCTGACCAAAACTTTTTCCCGTCACGGTTATTACTTATACAGCACTAAAGATTATATGTCACGTGTTAGAGGTGGCCATAACTTTATGCAGATCAGAATAAGTGATCAAAAAGTAGAAGGACCGGATGAGGGAATAGATTTACTTTTAGCTTTAAATGATGAAAGTGTAGAGATTCACCGCTCAGAAATGAATGAAGATGGAACAATTCTTTCTGAAGTTGAATCAGATAAGGATGAGATGGTATATATTGATGCCAGGGGAATGGCGAAAGAGGTTAACCCCCGAGCGGTCAATACTGTCTATGTTGGTGCTGCTTTTAAAATTATGGGACTGCCTACAGATCAGGCTGAAGAAGCAGTAAAAGAACACTTTGCTAAAAAAGAATCAGTTATTGATGACAATCTTGAATTACTTAAAAAAGGTTATGAAGCAGTAGATCAATTATATAATCTTAAAGACCTCGGTAAAAAAGAAGATAGAATGGTGATTGACGGTAACAGTGCAGTTGGTTTAGGTGCTTTACTTGGTGGCTTAAGTTACTATACAGCCTATCCGATGTCACCTTCAACTGGTATCTTACATTATGTAGCCAGTAAACAGGAAGAACTGGGCATAGTTGTTGAGCAGTCTGAAGATGAGATTGCCTCGATTAATATGGCACTTGGTGGTTCCTATGCAGGCATGCGCTCGATGACAGGTACCTCAGGTGGAGGCCTGGCTCTAATGGCTGAAGGAGTTGGACTGGCTGGAATTACAGAGACACCAATTGTAATTGCCGATGTACAGCGTCCGGGTCCGGCCACAGGTTTACCTACCAGAACCGGTCAGGGAGATCTGCTTTTTGCAGTTAATATTGCTCAGGATGAGTTTCCACTGATGGTTTTAGCGCCCAAGGATCAGGAAGATGCAGTTTATCAGACCTTTAGAGCGATGAATCTGGCTGATAAATATCAGATTCCAGTAATTATTCTTTCCGATCAGTTTATTGGTGATGGTTCTAAAACTATTCCAGTAATAGATACATCTGAGATGAAAATTGAAAGACATTTAGTTGATCCGGCAGAGGTAGAAGGAGAGTATAAGCGCTATAAATATACTGAAGATGGAATTTCTCCCCGCGCCTATCCGGGCCAGCTTAAAGATAATATAGTTTTATTAGACAGTGATGAGCATGACGAATATGCTCATATTGTAGAAGACGGAGAAACAAGAGATAAGATGGTTGCCAAAAGAACTAAAAAAATGAAAAAATTAGCAGCAGAAGATCTGCTGGAGCCAGAATATACAGGACCAGAAGCGCCTGATTATATTTTAGTTGGCTGGGGTTCAACTGCCGGGCCACTTAGAGAAGGAAGAAAGATTCTTTCTGATGAATATAATGTAGGACATTTAGAATTTAATGATCTCTGGCCGCTGCCGACTAAAAAATTAGAAGAACTGGCAGCAACAGATGCTAAATTAGTCTTTGTAGAAAATAATGCTGGTGCGCAATTCGACAGACTTGTACGCAGTGAAACAGGAATCAAAGCAGACTATAATATCTTAAAAGATGATGGAAGACCTTTTTCAGGTCAGGAAATCTACAGAAGATTTAAAGAAGAGGTGAGTAAATAATGGTAGATAAAAATATTTATCAAGCTGACCGCGAAACTGCCTGGTGTCCGGGCTGTGGTAACTTTCCTTTAAGAACCGCTCTGGCTGATGCTTTAGCTGAGATGGATTTAAAACCGGAAGAAGTTACAATGTATACCGGAATCGGACAGGCAGCTAAGATGCCTCATTATATTAAAGTTAATGGTTTCAATGGACTGCACGGACGCTCACTACCACCTGCAATCGGAATGAGAGTTGCCAATCCTAAGATGACAGTAATTGTTGAATCTGGAGATGGCTGCAGTTATGGTGAGGGTGGAAATCATATTCTGCACAATATAAGAAGGAATCCGGATATTATTCATCTGGTCCACGACAACCAGATTTATGGTTTAACCAAAGGCCAGGCTTCTCCAACAAGTGTGCCGGAGCTGAGAACTCCAGTTCAGACTCATGGAGTTAACGCTGAGCCCTTAAATCCAGTTCAATTTGCAGTTGGAATGAAGGCCAGCTTTGTTGCCCGCAGTAGTGTTGGTGACCGGGAGCACCTTAAAGAAATGATTCGAGAAGCTAAAAAGCACAAGGGTTATGCTTTAATTGATATTTTCCAGCCCTGTGTTTCCTTTAATAAAATTAATACCTATCAGTGGTACAATAAACGAGTCTATAAATTAGAAGATCATGATCCAACTGACCACGCAGCTGCAATGAAGGTAGCTCAGGAATTTGGAGATAAAATTCCAATTGGAATTATCTACAGAGAAGAAAAGCCGACCTTCAGGGATCGAATGCCTTACTTAGAGGATAAAGCCTTAGTTGAGCGTGATGTTGAAGTTGATGATCTGAAATTCTTAATTGATGAATTCAAATAAGAAGCTGATTTAATTCTGAATAAAAATTAATTGTCCAGTAAGATGGAGAAAATAAAATGGAGATAAAAATATTTAAGGAGGCTTATAATTATGAATATTTATGATTTTGCTATTGACTTTGAAATTGAAAATCGTGAGTTTTACGAAGAGTGTGCAGCCAATACCAGTCATGAGGATTTAAAAAAGGTATTTTTAGAACTGGCAGAGGAAGAAAAAAAGCATGAAAATATTGTGCGCCAGTTAAAAGAAAACAAAGAGGTTGACGAAGTAGAGTCCGGAATTCTGCCTAAAGCCAAGGAAGCCTTTGATAAAATTGCTGATAATATGCCTACTGGTGATGATGTAATGCCGGAAGAACAGGTAGATGTTTATAAAAAGGCAATTGATTTAGAAAGAAAGAGTTATGAATTCTATACCGAAAAAGCGGAAGAATCAGATTCTGAGCTTGTCAAAAAGACCTTTAAGCGTCTGGCAGAAGAAGAAAAGAAGCACGAAAAAATCATGGATAATATTACCGAAATGGTAGATCGTCCTAATACCTGGTTAGAAGATGCTGAGTGGTATCACTTAGAAGATTATTAAAATAACAATTAATAATAACAATTTAGATAACTAATAAAATATTTTCAACAATACCTGCAGCCGGAATTTAAATAGATTTTGCATTAAAAGATTATTATTTGCTGAGATTAATTGTATCGAATTCAGTCAATTTGATTCAATTGTAAAGCTAGATAGATAATTGTAAGTGTAAGTTTAAGTTATTCCTGCTGCAGGTGTTTTTGTTAAGAAAATTTTTCTTCTGTGACTTATATCATAGAAGAATATATTCAAAGTTATATAATAATACTTGAGTAAAGCACTTGTAATTCAAATTTAATTTCAACTGCAGAAAATAAATTACATAAACTGCAGAATATATTTATTTCAAGGGAGGAATAATTTATGTCCATGTTTTGTTATCAGTGTCAGGAAACAGCAAAGAATGAAGGCTGTACTGTAAGAGGTGTCTGTGGTAAGGATGCAGATGTTGCTAATCTACAGGATTTATTAGTATTTGTTCTCAAAGGTATTTCTGTTTATGCAGAAAAAGCTAAGGCTGAGGGTGTTGATCTGTCAGATAAGACTGCACCATTTATTATGGAAGGTCTTTTTGCCACAATTACTAATGCTAACTTTGATGCTGAAAGATTTGAAGATTTAATTGAAGAATCTTTTGCTTTAAGAGATGAAGTTAAGGCTGAATTTGAAAAAGCATATAAAGAAAATCACGGTGAAGAATTTAGTGGTGAGTTACCTGAACATGCTACCTGGTATAGTGATGATGTAAGCGATTATTATGATAAGGGTACTGATGTTGGGGTTCTAGAAACTGAAGATGTTGATGTTAGATCATTACGTGAGCTTGCTACATACGGTCTTAAAGGTATTGCAGCTTACGGTGACCACGCAAGAGTTTTAGGTAAGCATAAAGAAGAAATTGATAGATTTACTCAAAAATGTCTTGCTGCTACAACAGATGACAGCATGAGTGTTGATGATCTTGTAGGTTTAGTTATGGAAACCGGTGAGATGGCTGTAGAAACAATGGCTCTCTTAGATGAAGCTAATACTTCTACTTATGGTCACCCAGAGCCAACTGATGTAAATATTGGTGTTCGCGATAACCCCGGTATTCTAATCAGTGGTCACGACTTAAAAGATATGGAAGAGTTATTAGAGCAGACAGAAGGTACTGGAGTAGATGTTTATACTCACAGTGAAATGCTGCCTGCTAACTCCTATCCGGCTTTCAAAAAGTATGATCACTTTGTTGGTAACTATGGAAACTCATGGTGGCACCAGGATAAGGAATTTGAATCATTTAATGGTCCAATCCTGATGACAACTAACTGTATTACCCCTGTTAAAGATTCTTATAAGGACCGCATCTTTACTACAGGAATGGCAGGATACCCTGAGGTTACTCATATTCCTGACCGCAAAGAAGGAGAAAGCAAAGACTTCTCCGAACTGATTAAAATGGCTAAAACATGTGATTCTCCAGTTCAGTTAGAAGAAGGTACAATCCCTGGTGGTTATGCTCGTAATACAGTAATGAGCGTTGCTGACAAGGTGATTGAAGCTGTTGAAAATGGAGATATCGGCCGCTTTGTAGTAATGGGTGGTTGTGACGGCCGCTTTAAAGATAGAGAGTACTTTACAGATGTAGCTAAAGAATTACCAGAAGATGCTGTAATTCTAACCGCTGGTTGTGCTAAGTACCGCTACAACAAGCTTGACCTGGGAGATATCGGTGGCATCCCAAGAGTATTAGATGCAGGTCAGTGTAATGACTCTTATTCCTTAGCTTATATTGCTTTACAGCTTAAAGAAGCTATGGGTGTAGATGATATTAATGACCTCCCAATTTCTTATGATATTGCCTGGTATGAGCAGAAGGCTGTAGCAGTATTACTTGCACTGCTATCCTTAGGAGTCAAAGGAATCCGTCTTGGACCCACACTGCCAGCATTTGTTTCCGAAAATGTGCTTAATGTATTGGTTGATAAGTTTGATATTAAGCCAACCGGTGATGTTAAAGAAGATGTTGCCGCAATCATGGCTGGTGAGTAAAACCAGGAGGGTACCGGGTACCTGGAGAAAAATGTAAATATGCCTATTAGAGATCTGTCTGCATTATGTAGGCAGGTCTTTTTTTATTGCAGTCATTAATTTTAAAACTTAATCTTCAAGCCTAAACTCAGCAGACAGCAGTAAATTAATTTTAAAATATAATGATTTATGTGATATATGTCATAGTACTGCCTTAAAATTAATGTCATAATTAAAACATAGTAAATTACTCAAGTTTAAATATAATTAATATAAGGAGGCAGTACAATGACTGCAGAAACAAGAAAAGAAGAACTTAAGAATCTTTTAGAAAGATTAAATAGTGGTGAGGCAACTGAAAAGGTAAAAAAAGAGGCCCAGAAGTTAATAAACAGCATCAGTGCTAAAGAATTATCTGAAGCTGAACAGGAATTAATTAATGATGGCTTAGAAGAAACAGAACTTAGACACCTCTGTACTGCTCATATTGAAGCGATGGCAGAGGAATTAAAGGCATCGAAGGCTAATGTTCCAGTTGGCCATCCTTTAAGTACTTTAATTTCTGAACATGAAGAAATTCTGAAAATATTAGATCGTCTGGATGAATTAAATGCAGAAATTCAAAAGCTAAATAAATTTGAGGCAGATAACCCTCTATTTGAGGAATTAAAAGAGATCGGAACTAAATTGCTGGATACAGAAAAACACCACACCAGAGAAGAAGAAACTCTTTTCCCTGAGGTGGATAAAGGCGGAGTAACAGGGCCAACCAGAATTATGCGGATGGAGCACGATGATCTCTGGCCCCACAAGGAAGAAATAATGAAGCTGGCAGAAAATGCTGACGAGATGAATTTTGATCGGTTTAAGGAAGAATTAAAGATGCATTCAGAATATGTTGTGGTTACTTTAAGAGACCATATTTTTAAAGAAAATAATATTTTATATCCAACAGCTAAAGATATGATTGCAGAGGAAAAGTGGGAAGAAATAAAGGCTCAGAGTGATCAGATTGGTTACTGCAGCTTTACACCGGAAGCGGAACTGGCAGCTAACTAAATTTTAGGCTGATAAATTAAAAGTATATAATTTTACAAAAGAGGTGAAAAAATGTTTAAATTAAATGATACAGTTGGAAATATTGTAACGGAATTTCCGGGTGCTGCAGAAATATTAAAGGAAAATAAGATTGATTTTTGTTGTGGCGGAGATCGAGAATTAAAGCTCGCTGTTAAAGAAGATTTAAATGATGATTCTAAGGCAGCAGAAATACTGAAAGAGATAAATGAAAATTACTCTGACAAAAATGACTATTATCAGGAAATAGAAGACCCGAAGAATTTATCCCAGTCACAGCTGATAGAATATATAATAGATAAACACCACGGATTTTTACAGCAGACTCTGCCTCAGCTTTCAGAGCTGACAAAAAAGATTCTGCGGGCACATCGAGAAAAGCACGGTCAAGTTTTGAAAAAGGTTCACCGTCTATTTAATACTTTAAGAATGGAGCTTGAAGAACATTTAATCAAAGAAGAAGAGGAAATTTTCCCTCTAATTATAAAGTATTCACAGGCTGAAAATGGTGGCGAAAATGAAGAAACTCTGAATGGAATTCTGGAATTAGAAACTGAACATGATACAGCAGGTGAGATAATCAAAGAATTGAGAGAAGTTACAGCTGATTATCAGCTGCCCGAAGATGCCTGTAATTCATTTAAACTATGCTACAGTCTGCTTGAAGATTTAGAATCTGATCTTTTTCAGCATATTCATCTGGAGAACAATATTTTATTTGCCCGGCTGGAAAATAATAAAAAGTAAAATATAAATCAAAATAGTATAACTTAATATCAAAACCCCCTGACTGGAGAATTTTGCTCCTGGGCAGGGGGTTAATTGTTTTAATTATTAAATTAGAGTAGCTAACTCTTACTCTACTTTAAAGTTAGCAATCATATTTTTCAGGTTATCTGACATTTCAGATAGTCTGTGGGCAGCGGAGACAATTTCTTCAGTAGAAGCAATCTGTTCTTCACTGGAAGCGGCAACTTCTTCAGCATTGCTTGCTGCTTCATCACTTACTGCAGCTACATTATTAATCATATTATTAACATCATCACTAACAGCTGCCATTTCGCTGGTTTCACTGTCAATTTCAGTAATTAAACTGCTTAAATTAGCAACAGCTTTTTCAATATTATTGAACACTTCACCGGTATTTTCGATTACTTCTACACTGCTGTTGACGGCAGTTTCAGTTCCATCCATCTTTTGAACTGCATTATCGACCCCAGCCTGAATCTTATCAATTAACTGGGAAATATTATCTGTTGCTTCGGCAGACTCTTCAGCCAGCTGTCTGATTTCATCAGCTACAACAGAAAAACCGCGGCCAGCTTCACCAGCTCTGGCAGCCTCAATAGCTGCATTTAAAGCCAGTAAATTTGTCTGTTGAGAAATATTATTAATCAGTTGAACAATATTTCCAATTTCTTCTGATAAATCCCCAAGATTATTGATAGTAACTCCAATTTCTGCAGAATTATCCTTAACTTTATTGACCTCTTTAATTGAGCTCTGCATTGATTCGGTACCAGTTTTAACATTTTTTATTACCTGCTCAGAAGATTGATCCATCTTTTTTGATTTTTCTCTGGTGTTTTGAATCTTGCTAATCAATTGATGTAAGTTCCTGCTGGTTTCAGAAATCTGGGCTGATTGTTCTTCAGCTCCAGAGGCAACATTTTCAATAGCTCCCCCTACCTGTTCAGCAGCTCTTTCTACTTCCTGTCCTGAAGCTGCAAGCTCTTCACTTTGAGCGCTGAGTTCACTTACTTCCATTTGAATTTCTTCCACCATTTTTTTCTGAGCAGAAGCAGTTTGATTATAGGCCTGAGCAAGTTTTCCAATTTCATCTTCACTTCTAATATCCAATCTGTAGGTTAAATCTCCTTCAGACATTTGATCCATTCCAGTTAAAATCTTATTTATATTTTTAGAAATGTAGCGGGAAATAAAGAATATTACTAAAGCAAAAATCAGAGCTGTAATTACTGCGAAAATTAATAATGAACTTGAAATATTAGCAATAAAACCATCTAATTCATTCTGCACAGAATTTACTTCACTATTAATTATGCCGGCATAGGTTCCAGCGCCGATGAGGTAATTTGTGCCCTCAATTGGGGCAACATAACTAATTTTATTTTCTTCTTCACCTGTATCAGGGTTGGCGTAAATATAATCTACAAAAGAACCCCCACTTTTAGCGGCTTCAACCAGAGATCTTAATATATATTTTCCATTTGCGTCCTGCAGGTTCCAGCGATTTGTGCCCTCGATTTCAGGTGTTGGTGGTAATGAGACTGTATTTCCGTCAGAGTCATAAATAAAAAAGTAACCAACCTCACCAAATTCCAGGTCCTGATTATAGGTTCTGATTAGAGAAGTTAATTCTTCTAAACTGAGGTTGTTTTCGCGTTCAGCCACCAGTTCTTCCATAAAACCAGCAGCAGTTTCTGTTGCATGCTGAATTCTTTCTTTTTCTGAATCCAGTAAATATCTACTTACGGTTTCTGTGTTGTCATGGCTGAGCTTATTAAATTGGTAGTTTAAAAAATACCCCATTATTAATACTAAAACTAAAAAACTTAGCCCAATTACTAAGAAGATTTTTTTAGCAATACTCAAATTTTTAAAAAACATCTACTTTCCTCCTTATATTCCTTAAGAATTATAAAATGTAAAAAATTAAAAATAGTATTTCTATTATAGCATATATCGAAGATCTTTTAAATAAATTTGAAAGAAAATAGCCTGAAATTAGGTCCATTTTATCATATAATTTTAGAGTGAAATTTCGTAATTAATTGTGAAAAAAAGTTTTTGGCAAAAAGTGTTGATTTTTTAGAGATGAAGTTATATATTAATTAAGCAGAGTTTAAAGCCCATTCCTCTCTGATTCTGTTCAAAAAGCAGGATTAATTATCCTGACCTAGAAATAAATATTAGTAAAGTAATCAAATTTAATAAGTGGAGGAATTATTTATGCTTAATATAGGAATCATTGGGGCCGGTGACGGTGGAGCTTCAATTTTAGAAACTTTTTTAGATATGGAAGATGTAAAAGTTATTGGAATCTGTGACAAAAATCTGGAAGCTCCCGGGATTTTAAAGGCAGAGGAAAATAATATTTCAGTCTACAAAGATTTTAATGATCTTTTAAAAATAAATAGAGAAAAGGTTATACTGGAGGTTACAGGTAATAAAAAGCTTTCTGAGCTGGTTAAAGAGGCAGCTGACCAAAAAACAAAAATAATTGATTCTGAGACTTCTTTAATTCTCTTTAAAATTGTAAACTCCAGAGAAGAAATGTTAAATAGAATGGAAGTAGAAGCAGATAAACTCTGCAATCTGGCCGCTGATATTGGAGGAACAATTAAAGAAATTAGCAGCAGCAACACTCAAAATATAGCAGAACTTGATCAGACAGCAGAAAAATTACAGCAGGCATCAGAAAACAGCAAGGCTAATCTGGAGAAAACAAACGAAATAGTTAAATTTATTAAAACTGTTTCTGACCAGACTAAAATGCTGGGCCTTAATGCAGCAATCGAAGCTGCCCGGGCTGATGTCAATGCCAATGGGTTTAATGTAGTTGCTGATGAGATTAGAAAACTTGCCGATGAGACAGGCTCCTCAGTTAAAGAGATTACTGGTTTTATAGATAATCTAAATCAGTCAACTGAAAATACAAAAGAAAATATCGATAAAATGAACCAGAAGGTCGAATCTTTTACTGAAAACGAAAAATTAATGACTGAAAAACTACATAATGCAGCTGACCAAATTACGCAGATGGCAGAAAGACTTTCAGAACTTATTAATTAGAACAACTTTAAAATATCTTTGTCTAAATTTAATTAAAGAGTATATTTAATTTATAATTGGGGGAGTAAAAATGAGTGATAATGTAATTGATGTTTTTGTTGAAATACCAAAGGGCAGCAACAACAAGTATGAATATGATAAGGAAAAGGGGAAGTTTAGACTGGATCGGGTAATGTATTCACCGGTTTATTATCCAGCAGATTATGGTTATTTAGAAGAAACTTTGGCTGATGATGGTGATCCCCTTGATGCAATGGTTTTAACTACATTTCCGACCTTTCCTGGCTGTATTATTACTGCAAGAGTAATTGGGATGTTTATTATGGAAGATGAAAAGGGAAGAGATGAAAAAATATTTACAGTTCCCGAACATGACCCGCGTTTTAGAAATACTAATACCTTATATGATTTAGAAGAGCATCTGCTCAAAGAATACGAGCATTTCTTTTCAGTTTATAAAAATTTAGAAGAAAAAGAAGTAAATATTATCGGCTGGGCCGGTGTTGAAGAAGCACTTGCAGTAATTGAAGAGTCCAAAAAAGCTTATCAAAATAAATAGAATAACTAAAAAAGGTCCTGAACAGCAAAAACTGTTTAGGACCTTTTTGAATTCTGCATTAGTTTATTTCTTAGTTGTTTTTAGAAAAGTACAATTCAGCTAATTGTGGAATTATTACTATCCCCACCATTACAGCTGATATTAGAAAATCTCTCATTATATCAACCTCCCTTTCTTATATTCTTATAGGCTTATAAAAGGTTGTTGAGACTATTATATAAATTTATTTGATTCTTGCAAGTAAAACAGCTAACAAAAAAATTAATTAAGCTGCCTTTAAGTGTAAGCTTTAATTTTATCTAATTTATAGATAATAATTTTTTTGCGGGAGGTTTTAATCAGATCCTCACTTTCGAACTGTCCCAGAACCCGGGATACAGTTTCTCGACTGCTGCCGATCATACTGGCTAATTCCTGCTGGGTTAGAGAAATATCTAAAATAATTCTGTCCTTTTTCTTTTTGCCATATTTTTCAGCCAGAAAAATTAAAAGTCCGGCCACTCTGGCAGAGCTGTCTTTTAAGGCCAGGTCTCTTACATTCTGCTGTGCCCGGCGCAGGCGTCCGCTCATTTCTCTCAGCAGTTTAACTCCAATTGAAGGATGTTTTAAAATTAGATTTTCTAATTCAGACTGATCAAAGACAATAGCTTCAGTATCGGTCATTGTTACAGCAGATGCCGGATAATTACCTTTATCAAAGGCAACTATTTCTGCAATTATATCATGGTCACTAAAAATATTTAAAATCTGTTCATCTCCATTTTTGATCATTTTTGTCAGTTTGACCTGACCATTTTTAATAATATAAAATTTATCTCCTTCTTCACCCTCAAAAAAGATATATTCTCCTTTTTTAAATTCAGTTTCACTGGCAATTTCATCAATTAAATCCAGTTCTTTTTCTGTTAGTAAACTAAAAAAAGGTATTTCTTTAACTACACTCATCTATTACCACCTCTAATTTATTCTATATGTTCTATAATAAGCAATAATTTTTATAAAAGCAAGTAATTTGCTCAACATTAAGCGAATTTCTCTGCTAAATAATAAAAAACTTTGATTTTTGTGAGATAAAACGCAGAAAAAATATATTTAGACTGATATAATTAAAATGTTATTGTTATCAATTATTATAACAAATATAGAAAGCTAAAAAAAGTTTTAGCTGGGTGACACAGGTCACAGAACAAAGTTGAGTAAAATGCTAAACTTTAAATAGTAAATAATTATCCAAATGAACTTATACAAATGAACCAGGTCCAAATGAACTTATACAAATGAACCAGGTCCAAATGAACTTAATTAAACCAGGTCCAAATGGACTCATTTGGACCTGGTACCATTAAATATAAAGGAGTGTTTGTTAAAATGGAAAGAAAAATTGATGTTAATAAAAATTTATTTGAGATAACTGAGGAATATCCAGCAGTTATTTCTGTACTGGTTAATAAAGGTTTTAATCAATTAGATGATGAGGCAAAGAGAAAGAGTTTTGGTAAACAGATAACATTAAAACAGGCGGCAGGACTTAAAAACCTGGATCTGGAAAAGCTGGTAGAGCTGATGGAAGCAGAAATTGAAAAAACTTCGACTCAAAAAACAGGTGGAGCTAAAATTAAAGTCTCCGGTTCCTTACCCTGTCCGGTGAAGATCCCGATGACTGAGGAGTTAGAGAAAATAAGCTCTGAACTTGATTATGAGGTTGAACTTGATCTCAAATCAGCTTCGCAGGGACTGGAGTGGCTGCAGGATGGATTTGATCAGATAACATCTCCGGATGAACTTTCGGATATCTTTATTTCTGCCGGTTTTGACCTTTTCTTTGATAAGGATTTAATGGACCGCTTCCGCCGCCAGGATGTGTTTAAAGATGCCACTGGAATCAAAGAATTAAACAGTGATTTTACTGAAGCAGGTGTTGATCTATTAGATCCTGAAGGAGACTATTCAGTTTTAAGCATTGTACCGGCAGTTTTTCTGGTAAACAAAGAGGAACTGGACGGGAGAGAAGTTCCCAGAAGCTGGGAAGAAATTTTAAGCGAAGAATTTGCTAATAGTGTCAGTCTTCCGGTCAGCGACTTTGACCTCTTTAATGCAATTTTATTAAATATTTATAAAGTCTACGGCAGAGAAGGAGTTCAGAAGCTCGGCCGCTCAATGAAGAAGGCCCTGCATCCATCTCAGATGGTTAAAGAGGGTGGACGCAAAGCTGATGATCAGCCGGCAATCACAATTATGCCCTATTTCTTTACCAGAATGGCAAAACGCTTCCCCCACATGGAGTTTGTCTGGCCTGAAGATGGAGCAATTGTTTCGCCAATTTTTATGCTGACTAAAAAAGAGAAAAATGAAAAAATGCAGCCTTTAATTGATTTAATGGCTTCCGAAAAAATGGGTAAGATTCTGGCTGAACAGGGATTATTCCCGAGTGTGCTGCCGGAAGTAGATAATGGACTGCCCGAAAAGGCACAGTTTATGTGGCCGGGCTGGGATTTTTTGAGAGGAGAAAATCCAGGTGAATTATTAAGAGACCTGGAAGCAGAATTTAACAAAGCTGTGGAGGTGGCTTCAGTATGAATTTAGTTACTTTTTCAGGACCACCTTCCTCCGGTAAAACTGCTGTAATTTTAAAAACAATAGAAGCAATTAAGCAGCAGGAATTAAAAGTTGGTGTAGTTAAGTTTGACTGTTTATATACAGATGATGATGAACTCTACCGTAAGGCAGGAGTGCCGGTCAAAAAGGGTTTATCCGGTTCCCTCTGTCCTGACCATTATTTTGTGAGCAATATCGAAGAAGTTGTGCAGTGGGGTAGAGAAAGAGATTTAGATCTGTTAATTACAGAAAGTGCCGGTTTGTGCAACCGCTGCTCCCCTTACATCAAGGACATTAAGGCAATCTGTGTTATTGATAATTTAAGTGGAATTAACACCCCAAAAAAAATTGGCCCAATGCTGAAAACTGCAGATATTGTGGTAATTACTAAAGGAGATATTGTTTCTCAGGCGGAAAGAGAAGTTTTTGCCTCCCGGGTGAGCACAGTTAATCCTGATGCAATGGTAATGAATGTTAATGGTTTAACCGGTCAGGGAGCTTTTGAGTTTTCAACTCTGCTCTATGATCAAGATGACCATATCGACACTGTAACCGGTAAAAAACTAAGATTTTCCATGCCTTCTGCTATGTGTTCTTACTGCCTTGGTGAAACTAGAATTGGTGAAGAACATCAGCTGGGTAATGTCAGAAAAATAGAACTGGGTGATGAATAATGATCAGTAAAGATAAATTAAAGAATTCAAGCATCAAGGAAATTATAGAGGAATATCCCTATACAGAGAGCTTTTTTGAAGACCAGAAGCTGGCTGTTGATGACAAAGAAAAAACTTTAAAGGAAATTTTTTCAGAATTAACCATTGAAGAGATGGAAGATGTGGTATTTGATCTGGACCAGTTTGCAGATAGTCTATCTTCTCACATCAGAAATATGCAGGAATTTCTGGGTGAAAATGATTCAATTGTCGCCAAACTTTCCATTCTGGCCGGGAATAATAAGGATGGCGAAAAAGAAAATTATGAAAAGCTGGATATTCACAGTGGAGAGATAATTTCGATTGTTGGTCCTACCGGCTCCGGTAAAAGTAGACTGCTGGCAGATATAGAATGGACTGCTCAGGGGGATACTCCGACCGAAAGACAAATTTTAATCAATGATGAAGTGCCTGATAAAAAGTGGCGCTTTACCGGTGGTAAAAAACTGGTTGCTCAGCTCTCACAGAATATGAATTTTGTCATGGATCTGTCGGTAATCGAATTTTTGAATCTGCATGCAGAGAGCCGCTTAATTGATAATCAGGCAGAAGTTGTGGAAAGAATTTTTAGAGAGGCCAATAAACTGGCTGGAGAACAGTTTGGCCGCGAGGCTCAGATTACCAGTTTGAGTGGAGGTCAGTCACGGGCCCTGATGATTGCAGATACTGCAATTTTAAGTTCCTCTCCAATTATTTTGATTGATGAGATTGAAAATGCCGGTATAGACCGCGAAAAAGCGCTGGAGCTGCTGGTGGGAGAGGAAAAAATTGTGCTGATGGCCACCCATGATCCAATTCTGGCTTTAATGGGAGATAAAAGGATTATCATTAATAATGGTGGAATCAAAGATATTATCGATACAACTGCAGAAGAAAAGGAATTAATGCAGGAATTGAAGGTTCTGGACAAGGTTCTGACTGATTTAAGGGATGATCTTCGTTATGGTAAGAATTTATCAAGAATAAGTGAGGAACTTGCAGAAATAAAAAGTGCATAATTATTTGAACCAGGTACAAAACGACTGTTTTGTACCTGGTTCAGGATATTAATTTCACAAAGTTATCGATAAACAAAAATCCCGGTCAGGTTTTCAGCTGACCGGGATTTTATTCTCTAGATTCAATTTTTACCTGTCATTTTTTCAGTCTATATTTCCTGAAAGGTATTAATATAGGCTGAGAGCAGATAATAGGCTGCAGTTATCGAAAGAATGGCGGGAGTAGTATTTACTTCAATTAGATTAACAATACTAACTGCCAGAATTACAATTAATAATTTTTCTAAATTGTGCTGAAGAATAATTTCTTTAATTTTCTGGTGATTATTTTGTCTTTTAGATTTTTGATAATAACTGTAATAAGCTCTGTTTAAAACTCCATAGACAGGTGCTGTACTCAGAACAAGCAGATAAAAGGCTGCTGTATTCAAAGTAAAACTATTATAGATCAGCAAAGCTGCAGTAAATGTAATCAGTGCCAGAGTACATTTAGTAAATATAAGCGTTTTTTTCAGTTTGAGCTTCTGAATAATTATCTCAGATTTTTGGGCACTGAAAAGAAAGCTCAGAATAAATAAAGCTAAGATCAGAGATAGTTTAGCTAGATTAATATTAGAGCTTAAAAGATAATAGATTACAGTGCTCATAAAGAAATAGATACATAGATTAAGAACAAAGTGGCCGGAATGGCTGAGTTTAAGATTTTTTTGCTTAAGAGTCATTTTGGACCCTCCTTTTTAATTAAGACTAACTTCTAATATAGATACTTTATATATACATCTAATATTGTTTTAAAAAAATTAAATTAGATTGTCAATAGACTTTAAAATTGTTTTTTTGAAATTTTTTTTATTTAATTGAAAATATAATTTATTATCTTCTTTGTGGGCCTGAATAATATTGTTCATCAATAATTTACTGACATGGTGAGAGATAGTAGCATTAGTTAGATTTAATTTTTCAGCTATCTCATTACCGTACATAGTTTTCTCTCCCAGAAGGGAAATGATGTTTAACCTTGTTTCATCTGCCAGGGCTTTGAATATTTCCAGACTTCCCAAAATCCCTTCCTCATCGGCGGCAAAGATCTCCGGGAATCGAAATCCGATCAAATAAAAATTGCCTCCATTTTTGGTGCTGCTGTTTAAAAGAGAAGTTTCGTAAAAATAAGAAAAAGCAATATAGTTTTCTTCTGCATTTAATGGTTCATCTATTAATTTTTCTAAGATGTTTTTTAAATATTTTTCTCCATAGCGATTTAAATTTTCCTGATAAGTATCATTAATTTTCTCTGATTTATCACTTATCCAATCCTGATCTTCCTTAAACAGCTCTTCATAATACCATTCAAGCAGACCAATAAATTCTTCCTTCATTGTTTCCGGGTTAAAATAAAACTGAAGTAAATTCCATTTTTGATCAGAGGCTAAATTAATCTTATCATTTACAAATTTAGCAGCTTCTTTTTCGCTGTTAATTAGCTTCTCAACTTTTTTTAGATCAATATTTTCTGAAGGAGCCGGGCCGTAGCCTGACTGAGTAAATCTCTTGATAAAATCTGCTGGGTCTTTTGTTTTTAGATATTCTAAGTATTCCTCAATAGTTGTCAGTTTAAGCTGTGGTATTTCGGAAACAAGACAGAGGCCAAAATAGCTTTCTTCATTGAAATATTTGGCTATTAATTTCTTTTTAGTTTCTGGAATTTTTGCAAGTTTTTCTTCGACCCAGTTAACAATTTCCTTCTCCAATTTTATTTCTTTCTCCAGGTCAAGCTGTTTAAGTTTCATTCCTTCATCATTTTCCAGACGAAAAAGACTCAATAAAAACTCATAAATTATTGATCTATCAAGCTGATATTTTTTCGAACCCATCAAAAACATCTCCTTTTGATTAACTTCTAACTATATTATAATTAGATACTCATCTAATGTCAAGTTAAATTTTAAATTTTTTAAAAATTTGTTTTCAAATAACTTTCAATTTTTAGCATTTAAGGATATAATAAATTTAACAGTAAAGATTATTAATTTGAGTACGCAGGAGGAGATTGGGATGAAAATAACCTATCTTGATGGAAAAAGATTATATTATGCTTTTTTATCTGGAGCAAAAGAAGTTATTGCCAATAAAAAGGAATTAAATAGAATCAACTTATTTCCGGTTGCAGATGGAGATACCGGGAGTAATCTGTCACGCACTCTGAGTGTTGTTAGAAGTGAAGCAGTAAAGGATGATTCTTTGACTGTGACTTTAAATTCTATGGGGGATGCGGCTTTAAGAGGGGCTATTGGTAATTCGGGGATTATTTTTGCACAGTTTATCAATGGTTTAAAAAATAGTATTGATCGAGCTGAAAGTGTTAATGTCAGCAAATTTGCGCAGGCAGTAGATAATGCAGTTAATTATACTTACCAGGGAATTAATAATCCTGTTGAAGGAACAATTCTGACAGTGATGAAAGACTGGGCGGATTCCTTAAAAAAATTAAAAACCAGGAGCAGTGATTTTGCAGAAGTGATGGAGGAATCACTAAAAAGTGCTTCCAGTTCTCTGGAAAATACTAAAAACCAGCTAGCAATTTTAAGAGAAGCAGATGTGGTTGACTTCGGAGCTCAGGCTTTTGTACTCTTTTTAGAAGGAATTGTAGGTTTTATAAAAAGTGGTGATTTAAAAGACTTAAAAATTAATTCTACAGAAAAAATTGAGATTGCTCAGGAAGAAGAGATTGGTAAAGAAACGGAGATTAAATACCGCTACTGCACAGAAGCCTACCTTGAAAACCTGGAAATTGAAATTCCTGAACTGAGAGAAAAGCTCTCTGATCTCGGAGATTCTTTAATTGTAGCCGGTGACAGGAGTAAGCTGAGGGTTCATATTCATACCAGTAATCCACCTGAACTTTTTATTAGATTAAATAAATTTGCTGCAATTTTAGACCAAAAAGCTGATGATATGCTGCTGCAGCAGGCAGTTAAATATAATAGAAAATCTGAGATTGCAGTGCTGACAGATTCAATTGCAGATTTACCGGAAGAATATCGTGATCAGCATCAGGTTCATCTGCTGCCTTTAAATATACTGCTTGCTGGCACCAATTATTTAGATAAAGTAACAATAGACAGCAAAAACTTTTTTGACATTATTGATGAGGCGGAGGAGTATCCATCTTCTGCCCAGCCGGCTGTTAAGAAAATTGAGGATCAGCTTAATTACCTGGCAGAACATTATGATTCGATTATTGCAATTACCGTCTCGGCAAAAATGAGTGGAACCTATGATAATCTAACTAAAGCAGCAGAAAATGTTAAAAAAGAAAATGAGGGGCTTAAAATTGAAGTTATTGATTCCAAAACAAACTCTGGCGCTGAAGGCCTCTTAGTTATGGAGGCAGTTGAACAGATAGAAGCAGGGAAAAGTTTTGAGGAGGCTGTAAGCTATCTAAAATCAATTAGAGAAAAGCTCTATATTTATGTCAGTGTAAGTGATTTCAAATATATGGTTCGCGGCGGTCGGGTCAGTCCGCTAAAAGGAAAACTGGCCGGATTTCTTAACCTAAAACCGATTATTTCAATTGATCGAGAAGGTAATGGGATAGCTTTTGCCACCGCTTTCAGCAAAAAAGGTAATTTTAAAAAGATAAAATCTATTTTAGAAGATCATCAAAGCGAAAATGGAATTAAACGCTTTGCAGTTGTTCATGGTGATGATCTTGAGCGGGCAAAAAGGTATCTGGAAAGTTTTAGAGAATTATTGGATATAGAGGTAGAATTTTTGGAAGCGATTTCTCCGATTGTGGCGATGAATGCCGGGAGAGGAAGTACCGCTGTAGCTTTGCTGGAAAAATAATCTGATCATTATTTACAGATCAGAAATGAGGAGTTGTTAAAATGTTGAACTCAATTTATTTTCAGTTATTTCTTTTAGTCCTGCTTTATTTTTCAATATTCTTTGTGATTGCTGTTTTAAAAAAAGATAACTCAATTGTTGATATTGGCTGGGGCCTGGGTTATGTCTATACCGCAAATATGGCCCTTTATTTAACAAATAATTATAATCTTAGATCATTTATCATTACTTTTCTGGTGACAATCTGGGGTTTGAGATTAAGTTACCATATTTTTAAACGTAATCTTGGTAAGGGTGAAGATTTTCGTTATGCAAAATGGAGAGAAGAATGGGATAATTTTTATTTAAAATCATTTTTAAGAGTTTTTATGCTTCAGGGTGTTCTTTTATTTATAATTTCTACTCCGATAATTAAGATTATTTCTGCTCCTTATCACAGCCTGAAAATAATTGATTTTATTGGTCTATTTGTCTGGGGAATCGGTTTTGCTTTTGAGGCAGCTGGTGATAAACAGCTTAAAGATTTTAAGTCCAGACCTGCTTCAGAAAAAGATGGACATGTAATGAAAGAAGGAGTCTGGAAGTACACCCGCCATCCCAATTATTTTGGTGATGCTGCGGTCTGGTGGGGATATTATATTATTGCCCTGGCGGTAAGTGGAGGCTGGAAATTTATCTTTAGTCCAATAATTATGACCTATCTGCTGCGTTTTGTTTCGGGAGTACCACTTTTAGAAAAACGCTATGCTGATGATGAGGAATATCAAGAATATGCGGAAAAAACAAATATATTTTTTCCCTGGTTTCCTAAAAAATAAAGATAGAAACAGGAGGAATTTATTTTGAGAGAATTTAAAAAACCCAATCTTATTTTAAGTAAATGCCTTGAATACTGTAAATGCCGCTATAATGGTGATAGTATTCCTGATAAATTTGTCCGTGCTTTAGAAAAACATGTTAATTATATTAAAATTTGTCCTGAAGTTGAGATTGGACTTGGAGTTCCCCGCAACTCTGTGCGCTTAATTAAAAAAGACTCTGAATATCGGCTTGTAGATTCGATGACAGGAGAGGATCATACAGAAAAGATGGACAGCTATCTTGAAAAGCTTGTTTCTGATTTAAATGAGGAAGAAATTGAGGGCTTTATTGCCAAAAATCGCTCACCATCCTGTGGGACAAATGATTCAAAAGTTTATCCCAAGGCAGGTAAAGTGCCTGCGCTGGGAGAGAAAAGAGCCGGTTATTTTACAGACAATCTGGCCCAGAATTTTCCTTCTTTAGTTATTGAGAATGAAGGTCGACTTAAAAACTTCAAGCTGAGAGAAAATTTTTTGATTAAGATATTTTTGCTGGCCGATCTGCGGCATGTGATTGAGGGTGGGAAGATTAAAGATTTAATTGATTTTCACAGCAATAATAAATATTTAATAATGTCTTATAATCAGAATGGTTTAAATAAGCTGGGGAGAATAGTTGCTGCACACGAAAAAGGAAAGACAGAAGAGACGATGCATAATTATAGAGAGCAGATGCTGAAAACTTTAGATGTGCTGCCTGACACAGGTAAAAGAGTGAATATGCTGCAGCATATTTTTGGTTATGTTTCTTCTGACATCAGTAGAGATGAAAGGGAATATTTTTTAGAGACTCTGAAAGATTTTAGGAATGATAAAGTTCCATTTTCCTTACCGCTGGCACTGCTGAGGTCCTGGATTATCAGGTTTAAAGTAGAGTATTTAATGCCTCAGACCATTTTCAAGCCTTATCCAGAAGGATTGATTGACTTAAGTGACTCAGGTAATGGTAGAATTTAAATAAAAAAAGTGCAGAGCTTAAAAATTAAAGCTCTGCACTTTTTATTATATGTTTGTGAAATCATTCATCTAAACCAGGTCCAAAAGCGCTGTTTTGGACCTGGTTCAAAATTTATTATTCCCACTCGGTGTGGAAAATGCCATCTTCATCCCGGCGCTGGTAGGTATGAGCACCAAAGAAGTCGCGCTGGGCCTGGATTAGATTGGCAGGAAGTTCTTCCGATTTTAAACTGTTGAAATAATCGAGCGCAGAATGAACTGCTGTTAAGGGTAATCCTGATTGAGCAGCAGTTGTTATTAGTTTTTCAATTTCTTCTGCAGCTGCATTAAGTTGAGTTTTAAACTGTTGAGCTGTGATTAAAGTTTTTAACTGCATATCATCAGCAAATGCTGCCTGAATTGGCTCTAAGAGTCCGGAGCGAATTATACAGCCATCTTCCCAGATGCGGGCAATTTCTTTATAATTTAGCTGATAATTATATTCTTCTGAAGCTGTTTTTAAGAGTTTAAAGCCTTCTGCATAAGCAATTACTGAAGCAAAATAGAGAGCAGATTTAAGTACCGGCAGCATTTCGTCTTTACTGACTACAGCTCTGGTGTCATCTGCAAACTGAGCTGCATTTTCGACTCTTTCGCTTTTAATTGCGGACATTAAGCGAGCATTAACTCCGGCATTAATTGTTGGGATTGCAGTACCGAGATCTAAAGCACTCTGAACACTCCATTTACCAGTGCCTTTGTGTTTGGCTTTATCCAGAATTAAATCAATTAGCTTTCTGCCTGTTTTAGGGTCATCTTTTTTCATGATTTTAGCAGTGATTTCTACCAGATAGGAATCAAATTCCTGATTCCATTCAGCAAATATATCTCCCATTTCTTCTGGCTTAAGCTGCAGGACTTTGCGCATATAATCATAAATTTCAGCCAGAACCTCCATGATCCCATATTCGATACCATTATGAACCATTTTAACATAATGGCCGGCCGAATTTGGTCCTAAATAGCTGACACAGGCACCTTTTTCAGTCTGGGCAGCTGCATCTTCCATGATTTCTGAGACTTCGGCATAAGCTTCTTCATTACCACCGGGCATAATCGATGGTCCGTGAAGAGCACCATATTCACCACCACTAATACCTACACCAAGATAGCGGATATCTTTTTCTTTAAGATTATTTAATCTTCTGTTTGTATCATCAAAATGAGAATTTCCACCATCAATAATTATATCCCCTGCTTCTAAATAGGGGAGCAGGCTGTCAATAACTAAGTCTACAGGTTTTCCGGCTTTGATCATCAGCATAATTTTGCGCGGCTTTTCTAATGAAGCAACAAAATCCTCCAGCTCATATGCTGCTTTAAGATCCTGATTTTTCACTTTATCTTTCATAAAAGCTTTAGTTTTGCTTTCTGTACGATTATAAACTGCAATTGAGTGATTGCGGGCAATATTAAGAGCAAGATTCTGCCCCATTACCGAAAGCCCGATCAGTCCAATCTCATATTTTTTCATTTATAACTACCTCCTTAAAATCCTAACTTTAATAATCTATTTGAATAACTTAAGCATGGTTTCGATTTCTCCCTGCTCAAACAAATAAGCTCTACCAGGCAGCCCATCACTATCTGCAATTTTTAGGAGAGAAAGAAGCAGGATATATTCACCTGTCGGTACTTCATTTAAACGCAGTCCCTCTAAAATCATAATTTTTTCTCGCAGCAGTTTTTTGTGAGTTGGATGCTCGGATTGAGCTCTTTCTATGCCGTTGGTATCAATTCCGACTCCCTTGATTTTTTTGTCAATCAGGTACTCGGCTCCACTTTCGGCTAAGTATATAAATTTTTCTGGAGTTTTTTCCAGAAATCCGGGCTGAGAGTTTTTGGTTTTTAAAATTAAAAATGAATTTTCTTCAATATTATATTCTTTTAAATCTTCAGCAGTGATTTTTTCCTCCAGCTCAGTCAGATCTATCAGCTGAGCTCTGTAAAATGGATTCTCAGCAAAAAAGAGATTGGCATTTTCACCGTCTTCCAGCATGTGCAGAGGAGCGTCCACATGAGTCCCGGTGTGGACATTCATCTGCAGCTCAGATTCGTGGGCGTCTCCCTGAGAGAAATCCCTAACAGTACTCAACCTGGGCCTGATCTCATCTTTACCTTTATATACTAACATATTTTTTCTGATTGTCATTGAGATATCATACATAAAAATCCCCCTTAGATTAGTGGAATTAATTTGATTGAAAAATGACTTAATTATTTTTTAAACTTATTTGTTATCCAGCCAGCTCCGGCCATCTGCTTCCAGAAGTTTGTCAGCTGCTTCCGGCCCTTCACTTAAAGCTGGATATTGATGCAATTCAATATTTTCATCTACACATTTCTGCTGGATTTTATCGATAAACTTCCAGGAGTAAGATACCTCTTTCCAGCTGGTAAAGAGTGTTTTGTCCCCGGCTATCATATCATAGATTAAGCCCTCATAATTTTCAGGTGAGTTGAAAAACTGCTGACAGCTCTGACAGAATTCCATTTCAACCGGAATAATCTTATTATTACTGGCCGGTTTGCGGGTGTTAAATCTTAAAGAAACACCTTCCTCAGGCTGAATTTTAATCAGCAGCAGATTACTGTCCAGGTTCTGGTTCTGCAGATAGGAAGAGTGAAAATTATCTTTAAATTCGACTGCGATTGCAGCTTCTTTTTTACTTAATCTTTTACCAGATTTAAGGTAAATTGGGACATCACGCCAGCGCTCATTATTTAAAAATAATTTAAGTGCCATAAAGGTAGCTGTCTGAGAGTTAGGATCAATTTGATCTTCTTCGCGGTAGGCTTTGATCTTTTCATTATTGACGGTGTTTGAGTCATACTGTCCCCGAACAATGTGTTTATCTATATCACTTAAATCATTGTCAGCAAGTTCTTTGAAAACTTCAACCTTTTTCGCAGAGATTTCTTCAGCACTTAGATTTTCCGGTTCTTCCATTGCTATTAATGATAAAACCTGGAGGATATGATTTTGAAACATATCTTTGATTACTCCGGTATCATCATAGTATTTACCGCGATCTTTAACACCTTCTGATTCATTTAGATAAATCTGAATATTGTCGATGTGTTCCTTATTCCAGAGTGCTCTAAAAATTGGATTGCTTAATCTGATAACCATGATATTCTGAATCATTTCTTTGCCCAGATAGTGGTCAATTCTAAAGATGTTTTTCTCAGAGAAAATATTGCTGAGAGTATTATTTAATTTTTGAGCTGACTCAAAATCGTGCCCAAAGGGCTTTTCAATTACCAGTCTGGAATCACTGTGCTCAAAACCAGCATTTAAAAGATTATATTCCTTTAAATTTTCTGCAATTTCTGCGAAGAATTTCGGTGCAGTCGCCAGATAGAAAATACGGTTAGAGATTTTCTCTCTTTTAGATTTTTCTAAAAGTCTCTGACGGAGCCTTTCAAAGTCATCTGGTTCTTTAAAAGAGAGCTGAAAATATTCGATATGATCTGTAAGTGACTGCCAGATCCGGTTATCAATTTTTTCTTTTTTATTTTCAAGTGAAGCATATAAATTATTAAGATATTCATTTTTGTTGTCATAACGGCGGCCGGTAGCTATTATTGTGTAATGATCCGGCAGTATATCCTTGGCTGCTAAATTATAAAAAGCAGGAATGATTTTGTTATGTGCCAGATCGCCTGTACCACCAAATAATATAAATTGAAAATTATCTTCTATATTTTTATCGTCTGGATTATTATAAAGTTTATCTATTGTTTGATTCATTAATAACACCTCCCATAACTATACTAAATTTAACACAATTACTCAGCTATTACTGTAAATAGATTAACATTCTAAAATCCCAGCTCTTCGCCAACCAGAATAACTTTAATTCTACCATCCTGGCGGGAACGGCGGGTAATAACAGTCTGACAGCAGATAGTGTCATCTATCTGACAGCTGCTGCAGTAACCGGTTTTAGCACAGGGAGTTTTTTGATCCAGTCGAACAGAATTGGCAGGAGCTGCCTGGTTGCGGACTCTTTTAACTGCACTCTCCTGATCAACTGTAACTTTATTCATTCCAGCTACAATAATCACATTTTTGGGACCATAAATTAATGCTGCCAGTCGATTGCCGTTACCATCAACATTTACCAGTTCTCCAGCCTGAGTAATTGCATTTGAACTCATTAAGTAGTAATCAGCACTTAAAGCCTGATGATAAATTTTTTCTTTTTCGGCTGAGTTACTGGCAGTTGCCCGATCAAGCAGCTTATAATCACCAGCTTTTAACTTATCAAAAACTCCAATTTCAGCTAGAGTCATTGAACCTCCCCAGGAGACTGATGACCTTTCTTTGATTAGCTCAAGTACTTTTGCTGTGGCTGCTTTTGAATCTTCTGCATAAAAGCCTTCAATATTCCTTTTCTCAAAATTTCTAATTAAATTTTCTGCTTTAATTCTGTAGTATTCCTTTTTTGCACTCATAAAAATTCTCCTTTCAATATTTATTCCTCACTAATAATAATTGTACAAAAGTACTCAAATTACCTGCTTTATTTAATTAATTACTCAAAATAGTGGAAAAAAGGCCTGAAATCTGCTATTATTAAAATACTGACTAGTTTAATTAAGATTAATTCTCAAGGGAGTTGATATAATGAGCAGTGTAAATGCTGCAATGCAGAATCAGATAGCAAGTGTTCAGCAGGCTTTAAGCATTTCCGGGATGAGGAAGGCAATGGGTCAGAGTGCTGATCAGGTTTCTAAACTTGTTGAAGGTATGCAGGAAACCTCCCAGGCTGTGCAGCAGGCTAGAGCTGCCGGACCGGGCAGAGGCCAAAATATTAATCTGATGGCATAGAACGCGTTAACTTAAAGATAAAAGGCCTTTATCGGGCCTTTTTTTATGTGCTATTTAAATTTTTGAAATTTTGTGATAGCTAAGAAATGAGCGGGGTGAAAAATTTGTTTGCTCAAAAAAATAGGTTTTTATTTGTATTAATTCTAATTATAATTCTTACGGCGCCTTTAACTTCTGCGGTTGAAGCAGAAAATATTCAGGCAAATGAAGATGATAAAGAAATTACTATTGCTTATGTTCCGCGGTCACTTGACAATCCAATTTTTTTAGATGCTTTTGAACATGCCCAGGAAAAAGCCATTGACCTGGGAATTAATATTGAGTGGGTTGCTCCTTTTGTCTACAATGAGGAAGCACAGATAAAAATAATTGAGAGTTTGATTGCCAGAAAAGTGGATGGAATGGTGGTAAGTGTTAATAATACACCTGGATATATAGATGTAATTAACAGAGCTGTAGAGGCGGGAATTGCAGTAGCAACTTTTGATGCTGACGCTCCTGACAGCAGAAGGATTTTTCATATTGGAATCAATAATTATGAGGCTGGAAGGGTTACTGCAGAAGGTTTACTTACAGTTTTAGAAAACAAAAACATCGATTACAACCAGCAGGAGAAAAACCTGGATACTATGATTATGACAGGTGTTCGGGGTGCGCTTAATCTCGACAGTCGGATTGAAGGTTTTCTGGACACTGTTGAAGCTACAAATATTAGAGTGCAGGATATAGTTGAGAATCAGGATAGTGTTAATCTTTCGGTGGAACTGCTGGAACAGTATTTACAGCAAAATCCTGAGATTGATATTATATTTTTTGTAGGCGGCTGGCCCTTTTATGTACCGGCAGAGGCTCTGCCTAATTTTCAGCAGTGGTCGAAAAACGGAGGAGTTGCTGTAGGTATAGATATCTTTTATGATGCGCTCTTACTACAGGAAAGGGGACTACTGCAGTATTTGGTTGGTCAGGATATGGCCACAATGGGTTCTAAAGGTCTTTCTACATTATATAACTATATAAAATATGGAGCTGAACCGAGAGAATATATTGAAACGGGCGTAGAAGTTGCTGATGATGATAATTTAGAGCGGCTTTTGCAAACTCATCGACCCTGGAGGGTTAAATAAGGTGGAAATTTAATGTTTAATAACCTTTTCAAAAAATTATTTAATAAAATAGAGATTCATACGATCAGAACAAAATTGATTATTTCTTTTCTGATAATTGGTCTGCTGCCAATTTTATTATCCGGGCTGCTTTCTTTTAATATTTATCGGGGGGCAATTAATGATCGAATCAGTGCTTACTCACAGGAAATGGTAAATAGAATGGAAAGAGATCTGGAAGACTATATTAGTGAGATTGAAACTTTTTTAAGCCGGGAGCAGGATTTTTATATTAATCAATTTATAAAATTAACCCAGGCCAATGACTTTAGAAATAACAGGAAGTATGCTTTTAGAATCTGGGAGGATTTTAATAATCTAAAACAGATGAAGCCCGGACTGGAGGATATTGCAATAACCTTTCAGGATGGACGCAGAATCAGCAGTTATGGGACTTATAATATTGATTTGGAAAATTTTAGAGCCAGGATGTATTCTGATTCAAGTGGAGACATATCTTTTACTTCTCCCTATACAAATTATTTGCAGCAGGAAGTAATTACTATTGTCAGTTCATATTATCCCGAAATTGCCGAGGAAAATGTTTTGATTTCTGCAGATATTGATCTGGATGTACTGGCAAATTTAACCGATTTTAATCTGGGAGAAAAAAGTTACTTTTTAATTGCTGATCAAAATGGTGATATTATTTATCACCCCAACCAGGAACTGATAGGTGAGAGGAGCCTCTTATATAATGCTGGTTTTCCAGACCGCAAGCTTAATCTAAATGGAGAACAGTATATTTTGACTTCTACTTTTTCCTATGCAACTGGCTGGTATATAATCAGTATGGCCTCGGCAGATGAGGTAGAAGCAGAGTTGAATTATATAACTGATATTACATTATATATGACTTTAGTGGTACTCTTAATTATTATTTTGCTGACCATTTATTTATCATCCTCACTTTCAAGGCCAATCCAGAAGCTGCAGGAGTTAACTCATCGGGCTTCCGAAAATGACCTGTCAGTTAAAATTGATACGAGTGGAAATGATGAAATAGCTGAGCTGGGTCAGAGTTTTAATAAGATGATCAGGCGGATTAATAAATTAATGGAACAAAATGTTAGAGAGCAGAAGCTGCTTAGGAAACTGGAAATGGAGAGTCTTGATAACCAGATTAAGCCTCACTTTATTTATAATACTCTTGATCTAATAATTGGACTTTTAGAAAACAAAGATTTTGACAGGGCAACTCATATGGTTGAGGCTCTTGGTAAGTTTTTTCGCCTCAGTTTAAGCCACGGTAAAGAAATGGTTTTAATTAGAAATGAAATTAAACATGTAAAAAATTATCTTTTTATTCAGCAGTTCCGGCATGGAGAAGAATATGAATATATCATTGATGTTGAAGATCATGAAATTATGGATAAGCATATTCCAAAATTAATACTGCAGCCGATTGTTGAAAATGCTATTTACCACGGACTGCTGCCGTCTGAGAAGAAAGGACTGGTTATTGTAAAAGGCTACCGGGAAAATAAGAATATATATTTTAAAATTGTAGATAATGGAGTTGGTATTCCCGCTGCAAAGGTAGATGAGATAAATAAAATTTTAACTGGCAGACTGGAAACTGATGATCAGCAGAAATATTTTGGTCTGCGCAATGTGGACCAGCGCTTAAAATTAATGTACGGAGGCAGTTCTGGCCTGAGGGTTGAAAGTGTTGAAGGTGAGAAAACTACTGTGATTATTAGGATTGATCAGAGAGGAGGAAATTGATTTGAACTTTAATTTACTGCTTGTTGATGATGAAAAACCAATTCGAGAAAAATTAATTAATAATACTGACTGGGAAAAGGAAGGTTATCAGATCTTTGCTGCTGCAAATGGAGAAGAAGCTTTAAGATTTGTTAGAGAAAATGGAATCGATATTCTGGTAACTGATATCCAGATGCCCAAATTGAGTGGTATGAATTTGATCGAAAAAGCAAAGAGAAATAGCAGTCATTTAAAAGTGATTGTGATTTCAGGCTATGCTGAGTTCGAATATGCCCAAAAATCAATTCGTTTTGGGGTTAATGATTACTTATTAAAGCCCTTTCGTTCAAAAAAACTCTTAGAAGTTGTCAACAAGGCGAAAGAAGAGCTGATTAAAGAAAAAGATAATGAACAGCGGCTTGCTGTTTTAAGAGGTGAGATTTCCAGTTATATTAATGAAAATAAACTTGATACAATTTATAACTGGTTGATTGATGATCAGTTTTTTCAGCATCAGTCTCTGATAATGGACCGAATTGATTTGGAGGCAGTTTTAAAACGAGGCAGTAAAGAAGATATTTTAGAAACAGTAAATAAAATTATTGAAGAATTAAAAGCGGTAGACCTCAATAAAGAAAAATTATTTGTTGTTTTAAATAATTTGATTCTAGAAAGTTTTAAAATTATCAAGGATTTAGACTATCAAGCAGAAGATTTAATGGAAATAATTGATAAAGAGCGCATAGAAAATTTAAACTATGAGCAAATAAAAGAAATTGAGATTATACTCAAGGAATTTTTGTTGAGGCTGCATGATTTAATTTCCTTTACTCCTGGTGAAAAAAATGCTGAAATAATCAGTGAGATGAAAGCTTATATAGCTGAAAATTATCAGGATGGAATTACTTTAAGTGAGCTGGCCCGCAAATTTAATTTAAGTGCCGGTCATTTAAGTAACCTTTTTCACGAAGAAAGTGGAGAAAGTTTTAGTGATTACCTTAATATGATCAGATTAAATAAGGCAAAAGAGCTGTTAAAAACTACTGATGATAAAATTTATCAGATTGCTGACCAGCTTGGTTTTAATGATGCCTATTATTTCAGCTCCTGGTTTAAAAAATTGGTCGGAGCTTCTCCCACAACCTACAGAGATAATATAAATCTTTTGTAGAATGATTTAAATTTCCAGTCAAATAGAATTCAACTAAGCGGCTAAGCCTTCAAATCCTGAAGGTTTAGCCGTTTTTTGATCGCTGAAGTTAATTTTTGACAATGAGTGAAGCAGGACGTGGTTATCATTCTTCTTCAATTTTTTGGATTCTTGCTATATTTTTATGTTAATGAATTTAGTAACATAGTAGATTGTTTTCTAAAAGCAGTTCTTTTTGAACGACTCTAGAAATTAATTTTAGTCAGGAGGTCTAAAATTAATTTCTCTGAGAGTGAATGGAGTAGGATGCGGAATGAACAGCAAGGAAAAAAAGAACTGCTTTTAGAAAACTCAATAATAGCCTAAATTCATTAACACAAAAAATATTCAAGGGTTTAAAAAAATATTCTATGGTTAATCCTCAGATAATTATATACAATTTAGATAAATCAAATAACTCTTTGAGGATTATAAGCGATTATAAGTTAATAATGGTTCGCATTGAGAAAACTATTAGGGGGTAAATAATGAAAAAGTTAAGTATTTTGTTGGTAGTAGTTTTACTCGTTTCCTCAATGTCCATGACAGTTTTTGCTCAGGACGGTGGCTGGTTAGACAATCTCTTAGGAGATAATGAAAGAGAAGATGATGGAGTAATCAAGGTAGGTTTTCTGTTAAAGACAATGCAGGAAGAAAGATATAAAACTGATAGAGATGCTTTTATAGAAAAAGCAGAAGAATTAGGTGCTGATGAGGTTATCTTTGATGCAGCTAATAATGATGAAAATGAACAGCTTTCTAAATTTGAAAATATGTTAACCCAGGGTGCTGATGTAATTGTATTACAGCCAGTTAACACAGGTACTGCAAGTAATATGGTTAGAAAAGCACATGATTCCGGGGTTGCTGTAGTAAATTATGATTCATTAATTATGAACAGTGATGTAGATCTATTCTTAACTCAGGATAGCTGGGCAGTTGGAGAACTTCAGGGAGAAGCTATGGTTGAATGGTTTAAAGAAAACCGCGGTGAAGTTAAAGGTAATGTAGTTCTTTTAAGAGGACAGCCTGGTGACTCCAACGCCAATGCATTTTCTCAGGGAGTTTTAGATACAGTTGCAGAATATGAAGGCTTAGAATTAGTAGTGGATCAGAGTCACGAAGGCTGGTCACCTGACTTAGCTATGGAAACTACAGAGAATGCATTAACCAGATATGATAATAAAATTGATGCTGTAGTAGCTAACAACAGTGGTATGGCTTCCGGTGCAGTTAGAGCTTTAGAAGCTCAGGGTATGGCAGACACAGATAAGGTATTTGTTGCCGGTTCTGATGCTGATTTAATTAATATGAGATATATTGCTCAGGGTAAGCAGACAATTGATATCTTTAAGAAAGTTAAACCTCTAGCATATGAAGCTGCAAGAGCTGCAGTAGCACTTGCTAAAAACCCAGACAGACCAATCGATGAAATTGTAGATATTACACGTTATGTAGACAATGGTCAGGTTGAAGTTCCTACTGTAGTAACCGAAATTGTAGTAGTTAATCAGGATAATATTATGGATACTGTTGTTGCTGATGGTTATCATGAAGCAACAGATATTTTTAGCGAAGAGTAAATATAAGCTTATAAGCAATAAAATTACAGGCAGTCCCATCCAATTGGATGGGATTGCTCTATCAATAATCAATTCTGGAGGTAAAATAGATGGCTGAAGAAATTCTGGAAATGAAAAATATTATTAAAGATTTCCCCGGTGTTAGAGCTCTTGATCATGTTAATTTTGCTCTAGAAAAAGGAGAAATTTTAGCGCTGGTTGGAGAAAATGGTGCTGGAAAATCAACATTAATGAAAGTTTTAAGTGGTGTCTGGCCCTATCCTACTTATGAAGGAGACATTTATCTTGATGACATGCTTGTTCGCTTTGAAAATACAAGAGAAGCCGAAGAAGCAGGGATTGGAATTATTCATCAGGAATTGAATTTGCTGCCTGACCTATCTGTTGCCGAAAATATATTTTTAGATAGACAACCTTTGAATAAATTTGGTGGAATTAAATGGGAAGAATTATATCACAATGCCGAAAAAGTTTTAGCACGTTTAAATATGAATATTGATCCAAGAACTGAACTTGGAGATCTAACAGTTGGTAAACAGCAGATGGTTGAGATTGCAAAAGCTCTTTCCTTAGATACCAGAATTTTAGTTTTTGATGAGCCAACTTCTGCCCTAACTGAATCGGAAGTAAATGAATTATTTACAGTAATTAATGAATTAAGAGCCAGTGGAGTTTCTATTATTTATATTTCTCACAAGATGGAAGAAATCGAAGAAATAGCAGATTCGGTTGTTGTTTTAAGAGATGGAGCAACTATTGGCGAAAAAATTAATATTGATCAGGTTACTTTAGATGAAATTATTACCAGAATGGTTGGAAGAGATATTAATGACCTTTTTCCAAAAAAAGATTTTCAGCGAGGAGAAAAAACGCTGGAAGTAAAAAATATTTCTGTACCTGATCCATTTAGTCCTGACAAAAAATTAGTTGATAATGTCTCATTTTCAGCTTATAAGGGAGAAATTCTTGGTATTTCAGGTCTAATGGGAGCTGGAAGAACAGAGCTGGTTAACGCAATCTTTGGAGTTTATGGCAAAAAACGTGAGGGTGAAATTTACCTAAATGGTCAAAAATTGAAGATTAAATCTCCTGCTGATGCAATAAAAAATGGAATAGCTTTAGTTACTGAGGATAGAAAAGAATTAGGACTGCTGCTTGATAAAAATTTAGTGATGAATATGACTCTGCCCTCAATTAAAAAATTCAGTTCCAAAATGGCCATGGATAACCATGCAGAAAGAACTGTGGCTGAAAAGTATGTAGATGAGTTGAATATAAAAACCCCTTCCCTTGATGTCTTTGTAGAAAAACTAAGTGGAGGTAATCAGCAGAAAGTTGTTATTGGTAAATGGCTGATCACAGATTCTGATGTATTGATTTTAGATGAGCCAACCCGAGGGATTGACGTTGGTGCCAAAACAGAAGTTTACAGGCTGATGAACCAGCTGGTTGAAGAAGGAGTAACTGTAATCATGATTTCTTCTGAACTGCCAGAAATAATGGGAATGAGTGACCGAATAGTTGTTATGTCAGAAGGAAAGAAAACTGCTGAGCTGGATCGTTCTGAAGCAGATCAGGAAACTATAATGAAATATGCAACCGGTAATAAAGGAGTTGAATAATTTTGAAGAAGTTTATCAAAAATAATGGTACATTTATAGCTTTAATTGTTTTAGTAATTATTTTAAGTATTGCTTCACCTTCATTTTTAAGTTCAAGAAATCTGACCAACCTGATTCGCCAGGTTACAATTAATGGTATTATTGCGGTTGGAATGACAATGGTAATCCTTTTGGCCGGGATTGATCTTTCGGTTGGTTCAGTTGTAGGATTATCAGCTGTAACCGTAACTTTATTAATGCAGGCTGGCCTCGGAATCTGGCTGGCAATTTTAATCACCTTAGTTGGTGTTGGTGGAGTTATTGGATTTTTCAATGGGTTTATGAGTGCGAAATTTGATATTCATCCCTTTATTATCACTTTAGGAATAATGACCATTGCCAGAGGTTTAAGTCTGGTTTTAACCCAGGGAGTATCAATACCGGTAACAAATATGACCTTTGCTGTAATTGGCAGTGGCTACATACCCAAATTACCTTCTCTGATAATTCTGGTAATTGCGCTGGCACTTGGTATTTTCGCTGTCTTTAAAACAAGTGTTGAGATTAGAAAAGGCGAAAAGGTTAGAAATAAGGCAAAATTAACAGTAGGTATAATTTTAATTGTGGTTGGATTTATCGCTGGTTTTTATGCTTTTATCGGCTATCAGGGGATCCCAATTCCGGTGGCTATTTTTGCAGTAGTTGTAATGGCAGGAGCTTATACTTTGCGTAAAACTCGCTTTGGCCGTAAACTATATGCAATCGGTGGTAACGAAGAAGTAGCCTGGTTATCAGGGATTAATATCTTGAAATCTAAAACCATGGTTTTTGTAATCACAGGTGTTTTAAGTGCTGCTTCAGGTATTCTGCTTGCCTCCCGTCTAAATGGAGCTTCCCCTAACTTAGGTGATGGTTTTGAGCTTGACGCTATTGCCTCAGTAATTATTGGTGGAACAAGTTTTATGGGTGGTGTTGGTACTGTTACAGGAACAGTAATTGGTGCTATTATCATTGGTGTAATTAATAATGGTATGAGTCTTCTTGGAATCAATTCATTTTACCAGATGATAGTCAAAGGCTTTATTATAATTCTGGCTGTAATGATTGATGTCCTAAATAGAAGAGAGACTGCCTAGTCTAAATTTAATAAATAGATATTTAAGACAGCTGAGCTATCACTTTTCAGCTGTCTCTTTTTCTTTTCAGACAGCTTTTTATATGATAGAATAATAAAAAAGCAGCAGATACTGCTCTGGAGAGGTTGTTATAATGAAGAAAAATAATGCTCATTATAGAGAGGCAATGAATTTAATCAAAAATAATAATGTGTCAGATGCAATTGATGAATTAAAATTGTGCTTAAAATTTAATTCGAAAAGTGTATCTGCTCTTAACCTGCTTGGGCTGGCCTATTATCTTAAATGCAGATTTGATAAGGCGGAAAAGACCTGGCGTAAAAGTCTCTCACTACAGAAGGATAAAAATAAGGCTCGCGATTATTTAGAGTTAATTACCAAACAGGATTTTAAAGAGATTCGAAAAGAATATAGAAATATCCTTTTTAGTGATGAAGCAGAAAAAAGTCAAAAGATAAAATTTTTAAAAAAATTGATTGAAGAATATGATGAATTAATTGAACCTTATGTGATTCTTGGTCTTTTATATAAAAAAGAGGAGAACTACGAAGAAGCTTTAAAATATTTCTATCAGGCATATGAATTAGACAGCGGTAATCAGAACATTAAAAATTATATTATGCAGTGTGAAGAGGAAGATAAGGAAAGCAGTGCTTTTAACTTTCAGTCAAAGACGAATAAACAGAGTGCTTTAATAGCTGGAGTGATTGCAGTAGTTCTGTTTGCAGTTTTTCTAAATTTAAGTGGAGTTAGTCCTTTAAGCTGGATTGAAAGTAATATTCGGGGATTTGAGTTTTCTGAGCCTGCAGACAGGGAAAATTCTGAAGAGACTACTGATAATTTGACTTCAAATCAAACTGCTGACCCAGTTGCTTCCGAAGGCGGTCAGCTTGAAGCAGGAGCGAATAGCCCCCAAACCGATGAAGCTGGCGATGATTTTGCAGAAAAGAATAAAAATAAAGAGGATAAAACACAGGGGAGCAGTTCAGAAATTTTAAATGAGATGAACTTACTCGAATATCAGAACAGTTCAGCTTTGATTTCAATTGAAGAGCTGAGAGAAATTAAAGCACGGGAAAGAGAAAAGGATAAACTGGAAGAAGCAAATACTTTTTTAGAGGAAGGTACCGAACAGCAGTTATTTAATCTGGGAATGGATTATTTTTCTCGTCAGGATTATCAGGATGCTGCCGACATTTTTAACAGTATATATAGTCTAACAGAAACGGATTATTTGAGGCGGGAGAGCTTATTTCTGCTTGCCAGAAGTCACGAGAAAATGGATAACTATCAGTCAGCAGAGCATTTTTATCGAATTTATTTAAATGAATATAATGAGAGCAACTATTATGATGAAGCCCTTTATAATCTCGGCCTGATGCTCAATGAAGCAGGAGAAGAAGAAAAGAGCAGGGAAGTCTTAAAAAGATTAAGAGAAGAAAACCCATACAGTGAATATAATAATTCTCATGTTTATGATATTTTAAACCAGTGATTAGAGCATAATCAAACCCTTAGGAAATTTTTCAGCAAACACTTTCCTAAGGGTTTTCTATTTTTAATCAGCAAATTCAATCCTGTACATTTTAGGCCATAACTTTCCTGTTACCAGAAAGTTTTGAGCCTGAGGATCATAAGCAATTCCATTTAAGACATCGATTTCTCCTTGATAGTCTGTACTTAAAATCCCACTCAAATCAAGATAGGCTGCAGTGGCGCCACTTTGAGCATCAATTTTTATAATATAATCTGTCTGCCAGATGTTGGCATAAATAAACCCTTCCTGATACTCCAGTTCATTAAGATTTTTAACCGGCTGCTTATTATTTTTAACGCTGATTTTTTTGAGCACTTCAAATGTTTCCGGGTCCCGATAATAAAGATACTGACTGCCGTCACTCATTATTATCTGCTCTCCATTATTAGTCAGGCCCCAGCCTTCTCCCTGATAACTGAATTTTTTTAGTAAATTAAAATCAAGGTCGTAAACAAAGGCTGTATTCTCTTTCCAGCTTAACTGATAAATTTTGTTATTTAAGATAGTTATGCCTTCACCAAAATATTCGGACTCCAGCTTGATTTTATTTAAGACTCTGCCGCTCTGAATATCAACTTTTCTTAAACTTGATCTCCCATAAAGTCCGGTTCCTTCATATAAATAGTTTTCATGGATTTCTAAGCCCTGGGTAAAAGCTTTGGGGTCATGGTTATAACTATCCAGAACTTTATATTCCAGTTCTGCTAAGGATTCAGTGTCCAAAGCTGAAACAGTACCTGTCAAAAATCCAATCAATAAAATAGCTATTAAAATTATACTTTTATTTTTCATAATTCATCACCTCAAATTTTTAATTGCCTAACTTAAATATTCTTCATTAATATTTTAAAACCTTTTTTAAATAATGATAAGCAGCAGTAAATTGAAGAATGCTCTATTTAAACTGATTTAAAGATATCTAAAAGCAGATAATTGGATTTAATATTTTAGCAGTCTTTGACGATAATTATTTGTAGAGAGGATGTGATCTAATGCTGCAGAACCTGGATTTGCAGATTGACAGTTATCCATCCAGAAAAGCAATGGGTTTTTACAACTTAAAAGACAGTACAGGTAATTATGCAAAAAAAGCTGTGGAGACAGCACAGAAGGCAGCCGCTTTTTATGCATCAACTGGAGATAAATTGAGTGATTTTGAAAATTATAAAGTATCTGATCTGGGTGCGGAAATAATGTACAGTGAAGAAAGAGAACTGGTTATAGCCTATAAACCGGGTCCCAGTATAGATTTTAAAGCTTAAAATTTTAATAAATAAAAATTTGGAGGGATTTAAATGGAAATAATGACCCGCGATTTTGGTAGATTAGAAATAAAAAAATCAGATATAATTTCTTTCAAATCAGGCCTGCCTGGTTTTGAAAGTTTAAAGGATTTTGTTTTACTGCCCCTGGGGGAGGATTCACCATTTATTGTTATGCAGTCGGTTGATGATCCGGATATAGCATTTGTAACAGTAGAACCGGGGAATTTGATTCAGAATTATGAATTTGAAATTAATGATAAAACTGAAAAAGAGTTAGAAATTGAAAAAATTTCGGATCTTTTGATCTTAAATATAATCACACTTAAAGACGAAATCAAAAAGAGCACAGCCAACTTATCAGCTCCAATAGTAATTAATATCGAGGATAAACTTGGGAAACAGGTAATACTTGATGATCAGCGTTATCAGGTGAGATATAAAATTTTTGCTCCTGTAGAAGAGGTGGCAGAATAATGCTGGTACTGACGAGAAAATTAAATGAAAAAATAGTTATTGATGGGCAGATAGAAGTCACTGTTGTTGGAATAGAAAATGGAAAAGTCCAGCTTGGAATTGAAGCACCTCAGGAAATTGAAATTATGCGAAAAGAACTGCTGGAAGATGTAAAAGAAGAAAATAAAAAGGCAGTTAAAAACAAAAAACTGCTGGAAGAATTAAATAATATTAAATTTGAGCTCTAGTTTTATTGCTATTTTAAGCAAAAAAATATAAAATATGTTTAGGAGGTAATTATTATGCAGGGAAGAAGCGCTGATCAGTACAAGCAGATGCAGATAAAAACAGCAAGCCCAGGCAAACTTTTACTGATGCTTTATCAGGGTGCGGTTAAGTTTATGAAGCTGGCTAAAAAGAATATAAAAGAAGGAAAAATTGAAGAAAGTCATAAAAATATAATTAAGGCTCAAAATATTATCTTGGAGCTGCAGAGTACTTTAAACAAAGAACAGGGTGGACAAATTGCTGTTCAATTAGAAAGTCTCTATGATTTTATTTACAGAGAGCTAATCCAGGCCAACCTTAACAAAAACACAAAACATCTTGATAATGTAATTCCTCTGGTAGAAGAATTATTTGTAACCTATAAAGAAATAATAATCAATCAAAATTCTGGAGAAGAAAAAAGAGTAAATGTTGGAGTTTAGTCTGGAGGTTGATAATGAAAGATCTTTTTAAACTATACCAAAAATTAAAATCACTGACTGAAGCAGAAAGAAATCTGATTGAAGCTGGTGATTTTGACATTTTAAAAGAAAAATTGGCCCAGAAAAATGAGATAATGGCAGAAATTGATAAGGTTGAGCAGCAGGATTATTTTGCTCAGCTTGCTTTTTCTTTAAACAGAGATGAGCTGCAGGATAAAAAAGATGAGCTATATAAACTGATGCAGGAGATAAGCAAACTGCAGGCTCAAAATATGCAGGCTCTGGAAGATAAAAAGAAAGAAAATAAAGAAAAAATGATTTCTCTTTACAGCCGTGAAAAAAGTATTAAAGGCTATCTCAATTCTGATAAATATGAGGCCAAATTTTTTGATGAAAAAAGCTAATAATTAAACTCAGGGGGGAAGTTAATGCAGGACAATGGTTATTTAGATATGTTTTTTGATGAGGCAAAAGAATATGTTGAAACTCTGAACAACGGTATCTTAACCCTCGAAAATAATCCAGGGGATAAAGAAACCATAGATGCAGTATTTAGGGCAGCTCATTCGCTTAAAGGAATGGCTGCAACAATGGGCTTTGAAAACTTAACTGAACTAACTCATAAGATGGAAAATATGCTTGATCGAGTTAGAGAAGGTAAGCTTGAAGTTAGAACTGATTTTATTGATCTGCTGCTGCAGGGGCTGGATAATATTCAGTTTTTAGTAGAAAAAATTAGAGAAAATGAGGGAGAAGAACCTGCCGATGTAAATTTAGCAGGTTTTATTAAAGAGCTGGCTAATTATGGTCAACAAGCTGCTTCTAAAATGGATAACAATCAGGATGATTTAGAAGCTAAAGAAGCTGACTTCAGCCTGCAGCTTAGTCAGGTTGAAAAAGAAGAGCTGGAAAAAAGAAAGAAAGATAAGGAAAGAATTTATCATTTAAAAGTTGTTTTAGATGAGCAGGATTTTCAGAGTGTAAGGGCCTTTATGGTTCTTAAGAAGATAGAAGAGATTGGAACTCTGTTTAAATCTGTGCCGGCAAAAGAAGAAATCGAAAATTCGGAGGAACCAATTTCCGAACTTGATATTTATGCTTTAAGCTGGCTGCCTGCTGAAGAGTTTAAAGAGGAAGTAGCAGAGGTATCAGGAGCAGATGTTCTTAATTTTAATGAAATAGAAAACCTGGAACTGGAAGAAGAAAGTTCCGAAAGTGATGAGGGAAGTCTGCACGCAGAACATAAAGTTAATTCTTTCCAGAGTAGTTCGACTGTTCGGGTTGATATTTCAAAACTTGATACTTTAATGAATATGGTGGGAGAATTATTAATCAATAAAACCCGACTCCAGTCACTAGACATTCAAAAATCAAAATTTAATGAGATAATTCCCCAGTTAGATCGGGTGACAATGGAATTACATCATATTGTAATGCAGATTAGAATGGTACCGGTGGGAGTAATGTTCAGCAGATTTCCCAGGATGATCAGAGATCTTTCTAATAAAATGGATAAAGAGATTGATTTTATTATGGAAGGCCAGGAAACTGAGCTGGACCGCTCAATTATTGATGAATTATCTGATCCGCTCACTCATCTGCTCAGAAATGCCATTGATCATGGAATAGAGAGTCCGGAAGCCAGAAGGGCCAAGGGTAAGGATGAGGAAGGCAGAATAGAACTTAGAGCCTACCAGAAGGGTAGTGAAATCATCATAGAGGTTAAGGATGATGGTGCCGGTATTGATGCCGATAAAATCGGTCGCAAAGCAGTAGAAAAGGGGATTGTCGGAGAAGAAGAACTTGAGCAGCTGGAGAGAAGAGATATTCTTGATTTTGTTTTCCATCCCGGTTTTAGTACTGCCTCCGAAGTTACCGATGTATCGGGCCGAGGAGTTGGAATGGATATAGTTCGGAATGTAGTTAAAAAACTTGATGGTCAGATCAGTATTGAATCTGAGCTAGGCGAGGGCAGCACTTTTACTATTTCACTGCCGCTAACTCTGGCCATAACTCAAGCACTGATGATTACAGTCGATGGAGATACATTTGCAATTCCTCTCAATGCTGTAAGTGAAACCCTTACTATCAGTCCTGAAAATATCAAAAAGGTAAGAGGAAAAGATGTAATTGTTTTAAGGAAAAATACAATTCCACTTGTTTCTGCTTCCGAAATTTTCGGCAGTAAAAACATTGATTCATTTAAAAAGTCAGAAGAGGATCTCTCAGTTGTTATTTTAAAGAGTGGAGATCGTTTTATTGGCTTGATAGTAGAGGAACTTCTAAATCAGCAGGAGATTGTAATCAAATCTCTCGGTAATTATCTGCAGGACACTGAATATATCAGTGGTGCAACAATTATTGGTGATGGTGATGTTGCTCTGATTATTGATGTAAGGGATATTGTAGCTTAAATAAAAAATATATAATAGGGGAGATAAAAAGATGGACCTAAGCATCGACAAAATAAACTGGCAGAGTATTAGAACGAAATTAATTATAATTATTAGTATCTTAGTTTTAGCTTTAATTTTACTTTCTTCAGTTTTTACATATTTTCAATCAAGAAGTATTTTAGAGGAAAGTATTTATCAGGCAGCCTTAGATAAGGTGCAGAATAATGCCAGGCAGCTTGATATGGTTATTGATCAGAGCATCAGTTCAGTTAGAAACTTAGATCACAGCTGGTTTGATACCCGAACAACTCTGGATACCGAACTGGCAAGAGAGCTTTATTTTAATATGGGTAATAATGAACATTTTGCTACCATAGTAGAAGAACATCCTTATCTTTCTTCACTTTTTATAGTTGATTTAAATGGAAAGATGGGTACAACCTATACAGAAGATGAAGTAGATATCTCAGAAACAGAAGTTTTTCAGCGTGCGTTAGAAAGTAAAGAAATTTTTCTCAGTGACCCGGTTAAGACTCCCGGTGGAGAAGAAGATGCAGTTTTAATAATGGAACCTTACTATGTAGGGGATCAGCTGGCAATGATCTTTGGTGGTTCAATTCCGCTGGCTGTATTCAATCAGCTGAGTACCTCAATGGATATTAATGGTGAAGGATCAGGTTTTATAATTAATGAAAATAATTACGTGATTGCCCACGAGAATCCTGAATACCAGGGTAATCAATCTCTGCTGGCAGCAGGGGGAGCTCAAATGGAAGCTTTATTTGAAAAAATGAAATCAGATGTCAGCGAGATTGAGTTCTATGATTTGCTCGGTGCTGAGCGCGGAGTAGCCTTTGCCCCTTTAGAATCTGTTGACTGGCAGCTTGCAATCCAGGCAAATAATGCTAATGTGATGGCACCAATTACTACCATGAGGTATATGAGTATTTTGATTGGGATCATTGCTGTTATTATAGGGATGGTTGTTGCCTATTATATTGCCGGTTATATTTCAAAACCAATTTTAAAGTTGCGCGATTCAGCTAATGTCATAGCCGGTGGTGACCTAACAGAAAAAGTTGAGATTGAAAATAAAGATGAAATTGGAGAACTTGCAGATGCCTTTAATCAGATGGTAGATAATATTAAAAAGCTGGTTGTAAATATCAATGATTCAGCTTTAAGAACTAATAAAACTGGAGAAGAACTTAAGGACACTGCGGCTCAGACATCCAGGTCTATTGATAATGTTGCTGCTTCAGTAGAGGAATTTTCTGCTTCAATTGAAGAGGTAGCTGCTTCAGCCGAAGAATTTGCTTCTTCCAGTACAGAGATTAACGAAAATGTTCAGGGAATTACTAATTATACAGACCAGGTTAACGAACTTGCAGTAAGTGGTCTGGAAGAAATGCAGAAAACAGAAAACGAAATGGAAGAAGTAATGGATGTATCTGCTGAATCTATTGATAAAATTAACAATTTAAATGAGTCTGCTGGCAAAATTAACGGTATAGTTAATATGATTTCTGCTATTGCTGAACAGACTAACCTGCTTGCCTTAAATGCTGCTATCGAAGCTGCCCGGGCTGGAGATGCAGGTAGAGGTTTTGCAGTGGTAGCAGATGAAATCAGAGAATTGGCTGAAGAAACAAAGGGCTCAACCGATGAAATTAGAAATCTGGTAGATGATCTGCAGGATGAAATTAAAGATACTGTTGGAGTTATTAATAATACCAATGAACAGATTAAAACCGGAGCTGCCTCAGTATCTGAAACGGGTAAGACCTTTAATAATATAACTGATAAAATTAAAGATGTCGTTGATCAGGTTAAAGAAACTGCTGCTTCTGTTAATGAGCTTTCTAAAGGAAGTCAGGATATTTCTAAGGTTACAGAAGAACAGGCTGTTAACAGTGATCAGATTTCCGAATCTGTTCAGAAACAATCAGAGTCAATGGAAAACCTTAACGAGGCAGTTGATAGTCTGACTGAAATGACAGTTGAATTAAAAGAATTAGTTGGAGAATTTAAAATTTCATAAATGGGGTGTGATTATGGAGACAGCTCAAGAACGTCTGGATTTAGAGAATGCTAAAAATAAAAATAACAAAAAAAGCGGTCAGGCTCAATATGTAGTTTTTAACATTGGGGAAGAAGAATATGGTATAGAAATAGAATATACAAGAGAGATTATTAAGTCTGCTCAAATTACAAATGTTCCAAATACAGATGAGCATGTTGTAGGTGTAATTAATTTGAGGGGGATTATCGTTCCAGTCGTTGATCTGCACAGTCGTTTTGAAATTGAGGAAGACAGTGGTGATTTTGAAGCTGATGAGCAGCGGACGATTACAGTTGAAGTTAGCGATATGCTCTTAGGAATTCAGGTTGATCACATTGAGGGAATTGTCTGGTTGGAAGAAGACAGTATTACCCCTGCACCGGATGTGGAAAGTGGATTAAGACAGGATTATCTGCGCGGTGTCTGTGCTCGGGATGAGGATCATCTTCTGATTTTACTTGATCTAGAAAAAACCCTTTTTACCCAATAGCTTATTAAAGACTTTCCCCTTTTTAGCTGATAAATTTAATCAGGGGAAAGTTTTATTCTGATAGTAGCTTTTATAAATTAAACGGAGGTGACTGTTATGCAGCTGAAAGAGGTAAATCAGGACAAAAAGCAGTATGTTATTTTTTATCTGGCCGATAAAAAGTTTGGAGTGAATATCAATCAAACTAAAGAAATTCTTTCTAATACTGAAATGACCTTTGTTCCTGACAGTCCTGGTTATATCAGTGGAATAATTAATCTAAGGGGAGCAGTTGTTCCCATAGTTGATTTAAAATTGCGTCTTAACATCAGTGGTCAGAAAAAGAGTCAGGAAGAAAAGATAATCATTGTTGAACTTGACGGTTTAACAGCCGGGATGATGGTTGATGATGTTAAAGAAATCAAACCGCTGACAAAAGAAAACATTGTAAATTTGCCTGATTTAGCCAGAAAAGTTGATAGTGATTATATAGAAGGTGTCGGCAGAGCTGGCAGAGATGATGAACTGCTGCTGCTTTTGGATTTAAAAAATGTTTTAAATAACCGTGAAATAGAAGAGTTAAAAAATGTTGAATCGGAAAGCAGTAGTAAAGAATAGTTTAGGTTAGGAGGTAAAGTTTATGGAATTGGACCAGACTAAAAAAGACATCCTAAAAGAAGTAGCAAATATTGGAGCCGGAAACGCAGCTACTGCTTTTTCAGGAATGATTGGACAGGAGATTAATATGACTGTCCCCAAAGTAGAACTGGTTGAGATTCAGGATTTACCAGCAATTACTGGTGATGAAGAAGAATTTATTGCCTGTATCATGATTAATTTTTCTGGTGAGATTTCCGGAAAAATTCTGCTGGTTGTTGATATGGAAAATGTTGAAAAAATGTTAAAGCTGATTTTTTCAACTGACGATCTACCCGGCAAGGAAATGCAGCATTCTGCTCTTAATGAACTGGGAAATATTCTAAGTGGAGCCTATTTAAAAGCGATCAATGATTTTACTGATTTGGAACTAGACCAGAGTGTGCCGGCAATGGCCTATGATATGGCAGCTGCAGTTTTAAGCTCTTCAGTGATCGATTACAGTCAGACAGAAGACCATATTTTACTGCTGGAGACTGAATTTATTACCGAAGAAGAGAAGCTGGAACTTTTTTATTTTTTCATCCCAGAAAGAGATTCACTGGATTTTCTTTTCCAAAGACTGGTAGGTGGTAGTTTTGCCTAGTCTGGATCAGGTAGCAGAAAAATTGGTTGTAAAAATGGCGGATCACGCCATAGGGGATGAAAATACAGTTTTAGCAACACTGGGACTTGGTTCCTGTATTGGGATTGCTCTCTATGATAAATTTTCTAAAGTGGGAGGGCTTGTTCATATTATGCTGCCCGAAAATCCGGGCGGCAAAAAAGTTGTAAAATATGCAGATACAGGAATTCCTTTTTTAATCAGGGAAATGGAAAGCGCTGGAGCCAATAAAAGGCGGCTTGCTGCTAAAATTGTTGGTGGGGCAGGAATGTTTAAGTCTGAAAGTGGAGATTCGGTGATGAAAATTGGAGAAAGAAATATTGAAGCAGTCAGAGAAGTTTTAAAAGATGAGGGAATCAAAGTTACAGGTAGTGATGTGGGAAAAGACTATGGTCGTTCAATGTATTTTTACCTTGATGACGGCCGAGTCGAGGTAAAATCATTCAGTCGTGACTTGATTACCATTTAAATTTATTATATAGTAAAAAAAGGAATCTAATAAAAATCTATAATTTTTGGATAAATTATTCTTTACTATTGTAAATAAAAATCATTTCTGTTATTATATAATGTAATAGCAGATATTATTTAGAGGAGGTAATTTTTAAATGCCTAGGGTGTTAATAGTTGATGATGCAGCATTTATGAGATTAAATTTAAAAAATATATTAAAAGATGAATTTGAAATAGCAGGTGAAGCAGAAAACGGCAAAGAAGCAGTAGAATTATATCAGGAACTAAACCCAGATATAGTTACAATGGATATTACGATGCCAGTAATGGATGGTCTGGAAGCCATTAAAGCAATTCAGGACATTGATCCTGGAGCTCAAATAGTTGTCTGTAGTGCGATGGGCCAGCAAAAAATCGTTATCCAGGCGATTGAAATGGGTGCCAAAGATTTTATTGTTAAACCATTCAAAAAAGATAGAGTAATGGAGTCCTTAAAGAAGCTGCTATAAATTTATTTATTATTTTTTTATTAATTATGTGTTGAAAAAATGATGATTTTTTAAAATTTATATAAAGATTATATTAGCAAAATTAGCGAAAGCTGATGACGCAAAGTTATGGGTCTAAGATATTTTTATTATGACTGCCAGACTGCACATTTAAAAATCTATAGTCAAAGCTGTAGATTTTTTTCATTCTAAGGGGGTATAAAATATGGATAATATAGAAATTATAACCAGCGCCCTTGCTGGCTCTGCCCGGAGAGGTGAATTAATTGCTAATAATTTAGCAAATGTAAGCACCCCTGGTTATAAAAGACAGGATATTGATTTTAAGTCAGCTTTAAAAAAAGAAATGGACTCAGCTAGCTCTGTTGAGCTTAAGACTACTCAAAACAATCATTTGGCTTTCAGCCGCCAGTATTCTGCTGTTCAAAATTCTGAGAACAGCCGAATCAGTAGAAATGACGGCAATAGTGTGGATATTGAGGTGGAAATGGCTGAGCTGGCTAAAAACAGCATTTATTATAATGTGATGACAAATCGGGCAGCCGGACATTTTTCTACTTTAAATCAGGTTATTCAGCAGGGAGGTAAATAATTATGTTTAAAGGAATAGATATCAGCGCTTCTGGTTTAACAGCTCAGAGGTTGAGAATGGATACAATCTCTGCAAATATTTCTAATGCTGAAACAACCAGAGATGAGGACGGTAATACATACAGGCGGAAAATTCCTGTTTTTAAAGAAAAGCTGGAAAATCAGATGGGTTCGGGTCTCGGTTCTGCTGCTGCTGGTAGTTCTAAATCTGCAGGAGTGGAAATTAGTGAAATTGCAGAAGATCAGTCTCCTTTTCGGCTTGAATATCGACCTGAGCATCCCGATGCAAATGAAGAAGGTTATGTTGAACTTCCCAATGTTAGTGTGATGACCGAAATGGTTAATATGATAGATGCCAGCAGGGCATATGAAGCAAATATTCAGGCGATTTCTAATTATAAAAGTATGGCAAACAGTGCTTTAAACATCAGCACTTAATTAAGGAGTGGAAAAGATGGAAATTAATCCTGTTAAGTTTCAGAGTGGATTTGAAAATTTCTCAATTCAAAAAGAAAACAGAAATAATGAGGCGGCAGCTTTTTCTGATCTGTTTAGAGAAAAATTGAACGAAGTTAATCAGCTGCAGAAAGATTCGCAGGCAGTGACAGCCAGCTTTGCCGCTGGAGAGACTGATAATGTACATGATGTGATGATTGCAGCAGAAAAAGCAAAAGTAGCAGTTAATTTGACAACTGCAGTTCAGACCAAGGTAATTGATGCATATAATGAAATTATGCGTCTGCAGGTTTAAGCTGCTAAAATGACAGAACAAAGATTATTTATGGAAGAGGTATAATGATGGCCGAATTTTTAGCAAAATATAAAGAAGAGATTCAGAATACATGGCAAAAATTAAATAAAAACATTCAAATTCTAATCATTGTTCTCACAGTACTAATGGCAGGCGCCTTTGGCTATCTTATTTTCAGAGGAGCTTCAACCAACTATCAACCTCTTTTTACTAATCTTTCTACAGATGATACAGCTGCAATTGTAGAACGGCTGGATGAAAACAATGTAGATTATCAGCTGGGAGGGAATGGCAATACAGTTTTAGTTCCAGAAAGTGAGATTTACCGACTTAGGCTTGATATGGCAGCGGCGGGACTTCCAGATCAGGGAGTTGTTGGCTTTGAAATTTTTGATAACAGTGAATTTGGCACAACAGAATTTGAAAGAAGAGTTAATTATTATCGGGCACTTGGTGGAGAGCTGAGCCGTTCTATTCAGTCGATTTCTGGAATAGAATTTTCTCGAGTTCAGATTACTCCTCCGGAAGAAAGTTTGTTTTTGGAGGAAGAAAAATCAGCCACAGCTTCAGTAATGGTCAAACTTGAGCCCGGTTATAATATGAGTGCAGAGCGGGTAAATGCTGTTCAAAATTTGGTTGCAAGCGGGGTTCAGGATTTACCATTATCAGAAGTAACAATTGTTGATACAAATGGAAATCTATTATCTCAACCTTCTGGTTCAGATAATAATCAGTGGTCAGATCCACAGAATTTTGCAATGCAGCAGGAATTTGAATCTGCTCTCAAAAATGATTTGAATTCACTTTTAACTAAGGTTTTAGGACCGAATAACTTTGCAGTTCAGGTAAATGCAAATTTAAACTTTGATCAGCGGCAGGCAGAAAGTAAGACCTATTCTCCTGTAATTGATGAGAGTGGAATTGTTCGCAGTGAAGAAATTAATACTGAAAGCCAGGAAAATGGAGTAAGTGGAGGTGCACCTGGTACAGATGCAAATATACCTCAATATCAGGGAGAAGGCACCGGCGAAAACAGCAGTTATGAAAGAGAAAACACAATTACAAATTATGAAATTAACGAAAGAATAGAACAGCACGTCTATGCTCCTGGTGAGGTAGAGCGTTTATCAGTCTCGGTGATTATCGACCAGGAGACTGAAGAAGAAACTATCAATCAGATCAGAAATGCTGTTAGTGCAGCAATTGGCTATGATGAGCAGAGAGGTGATGTTTTAAATATCAGCTCAATGGCCTTTGATGATTCTTTAGAACAGGCAGCTCAGGAAGCTATGCTGGCAGAGGAAGAAGCGGCCAGAAGACAGATGTATATTTATGGTGGACTTATCTTATTAGTTTTATTACTAACATCTGCTTTAATAATTTACTTATACCGCAAAAAGCCGGCAGCAGACAGAGGAAGTAAAATTGATCTTTCAGTTGAAGAAGACGAAGAAGAAATTAACTTATTTGAACCAGATGCTGATCAGAGAAAAAGAGCTAAGGTGAAAAATGAACTCGAAAATATGATTCATTCCGATCCAGAAAATGCAGCTAAACTAATCCGCAGCTGGTTAATTGATGAATAAATGTCAAAGGGGTTTTTGTTATGAGAGATGAGTTAACTGGAAAAGAAAAAGCGGCTATTTTGTTGATCTCACTGGGGCCAGATGTGTCTTCAGATATCTTTAAGCACCTAGATGATGAAGAGGTGGAAAAATTAACATTAGAGATAGCCAATCAAAATAAAATTGATCCTGAAACCAAAAAAAAGATTCAGGAAGAGTTTCTGCAGCTGCAGAAGGCGAATGACTATATTAACTCCGGAGGAATAAACTATGCCAAAAAAATATTAGAAAAGTCATTTGGTAAGGATAAGACTCGCAATATTATCAATCGTTTAACCGCAACTCTTCAGGTTCGACCCTTTGATTCAATTCGCAAATCAGATCCAGCCCAGCTTTTAAACTTCATTCAGGGAGAACATCCCCAGACAATCGCTCTGATTCTTGCCTATATTAACGCGGAACAAGCTTCTCAGGTTTTATCCTCACTGTCACCAGATATTCAGAGTGAAGTAGCCAAACGAATAGCTGTTATGGATAGAACTTCTCCAGAAATTATCAAAGAAGTTGAGGCTGTATTAGAAAAGAAACTTTCTTCAGTTGCTGCTAACGAATATGCCAGTGCTGGAGGGGTTCAGTCGATTGTAGATGTTTTAAATCAGGTTGACCGCGGTACTGAGAAGAATATTTTAGATAAGTTGGAAGAAGATGATCCGGAACTGGTTGAAGAAATTAAAAAGAGAATGTTTGTCTTTGAGGATATTGTACTTCTTTCTGATAGAGCAGTACAGCTTGTGCTGCGCCAGGTGGAAACCCATGATCTTGCACTTGCTTTAAAAACAGCAAGTGATGAGGTTGAAAATATCATAACCGGAAATATGTCCCAGCGCGCAGCAGAGATGCTGGAAGAAGATATGGAATTTATGGGACCGGTCAGAATCCGTGAGGTAGAAGATGCTCAGCAGCGAATTGTTAATGTAATTAGAGAGTTAGAAGAAAGTGGAGAAATTGTCATAGCCAGAGGTGGGGAGAGTGAAGTAATTGTCTAAAGTTATTAAGGCATCTCAGGTTACAGGAAAATTTAAAATTAATCAAAATCCTAAGACTCTTTCTTTTAAAAATAATAGTGATCAAAAAGAAGCTCAATCCGACAGTGAAAAGAAAAAAAGCAGAGTTATTAAAAAGCAAAAAAAGATTTTAAGCCAGGCAGAAAAAGATGCTCAAAAAATTATCAAAGAGGCAGAAAAAAAGGCAGAAGCAGTTATCAAAGAAGCTGAAGCTGAAAAAGAAAAAATACTTGCCGAAAAAAATAAAATTTATAAGTCGACTAAAAATGAAGCCAGAAAAGAAGGCCTGTCCGAGGCAGAAGCTGAAATTGAAAAAAAGGAAAAACAGTTAACCGGTTTAATTTCCAGTTTTGAAGAGGAATTTGCTCGAGAGAAAAGTAGAATCAGAAAAGATGTAATCGAACTGGCTGTAAAAATTGCCAGTATAGTAATAGATGTAAAGTTAGAAACTGAGCATGATATGATTAATAATATTATTTCGGATATGCTGAGAAAAGTAGATGATAATCACCGCGATATTGTGGTTAGAGTTCACCCGCAGCTACTGCCGTATATTGAAGAAAATCGTTTTTATCAGCACATCAACCAGAAAAATATTGAATTTGTTTCAGACCCGGAGCTTAGAAAAGGTGATTGTGTGGTTGAAACTAATCTGGGTGGGAAAGAAGGAAGTCTGGACCATAAACTTGATTTAATTAAAAATGAATTATTAAAAGAGGTAGAGCAGCATGATTGATTTAGATATGTCAAAATTGGAAAGCAAACTTAAAGATATTAATATGACCCGCAATTTTGGTCATATCAACCGGGTGATTGGTCTGGTTATCGAATCTATTGGTCCCCAGGCTTCAATAGGGGAACTCTGCCTGATTAAAGGTGAACAGGGTGATATTAAAGCTGAAGTAGTTGGCTTTGATGATAACAAGGTTTTAATGATGCCGATTGGAGAAATGGAAGGAATTAAGCCCGGGGCCAGAGTAGTTGCTACTGACGAGAAATTGAAAGTTAAAGTCGGCAGAGAACTTCTCGGTAAAATTATTGACGGCAGTGGAAATGTAATCAATGATGCCGAGCTCAGTGGTTTAAATGAAGTTCCGGTTAACCGCAAACCGCCCAACCCATTAACCAGAGAAAGAATTAAAGAACCACTGTCACTGGGAGTGCGCTGTATTGATGGTTTTTTAACCTGTGGTAAAGGACAGCGGATGGGAATTTTTGCCGGTAGTGGTGTTGGTAAATCAACTCTGCTTGGAATGGCAGCCAGGAACACGAATGCCGACATAAATGTAATTGGTCTGGTAGGTGAGCGTGGCCGTGAGGTCAGAGATTTTATAGAAAAAGACCTGGGGGAAGAAGGTTTAGAGCGTTCAATTGTGGTAGTTGCTACTTCAGATCAACCTGCTCTATTAAGAGTAAAGGCAGCAAATATTGCAACTGCGATTGCAGAATATTTTAGAGATCAGGGTGAAGATGTGCTGCTGATGATGGATTCAGTTACTCGAGTCGCCATGGCTTTACGCGAAGTGGGTCTGGCAATTGGGGAACCGCCAGCAACCAGAGGTTATCCACCTTCTGTTTTTGCTGAACTGCCAAAATTACTTGAGAGAACCGGAACCAATGATCAGGGTTCAATAACTGCCCTTTATACTGTACTGGTTGAGGGTGATGATTTTAACGAGCCTGTTTCTGATACGGTTAGAGGTATTTTAGATGGCCATATTTCCTTATCCAGAGAGCTGGCTGAAGCCAGTCATTATCCTGCTGTTGATGTTTTAAGTAGTGTCAGTAGAATCATGGAGGATATAGTGAGTGAAGAGCACAGCCAGGCAGCAGCCAGACTGCAGAAGTTAATTGCAACCTACAATCAGTCTGAAGATTTAATTAATATTGGCGCCTACGAAAAAGGATCAAATCCTGAGGTGGATAAGGCAATAGATAAAATTGACGAGATTAATAATTTTTTAACTCAGGGTATTAATGAGGAAGCCAGCTACGAAAAGACTGTAAATCAGTTAATTAAAATAGCTAACAATTAGTCATAGAGGTGGCTGAAAGATGAAGGGATATAAATTTAAGTTTGAAAAAATCTTAAATTTAAGAATCAGACAGGAAGAACAGGAAGAAGATAAATATTTGCTTTTAAAAAAAGAGCTGAATGATATTAAAAATAAGATTGAATCATTAAAATCGGAAAAAGAAAATGTTTTTGAGCATTTAAGGGATCAGGAAAGCGATCTTGCTCTAAATATCAGCCTCAGGCGTTATTTAAAAGAGCTGAAGGCTAAAGAACAGGCGGCTCTCAAAGAGAAATCAGAAAAAAAAGAAGAAGTATCCGAGCAGCTAGAGATTTTAATGGAAAAGAAAAAAGAAAGAAAGACTCTGGAAAAATTAAAAGAGCAGGAAATCAAAAAATTTGTTAAAGAATTTTTAGAAGATGAGCAGAAAGAGCTGGATGAGCTTGGAAGATACTATTCTATGGGTGGTAGATAAATTTGATAAAAAAGATTTTATTTTTTTTAGGATTATTTTTAATATTATTTGCTATGCTGTCCTGGTCTTTTGATGCCCTGGGAATAATTGATATTAAAGCAACTGTGAGTAATATAGCTAACAGTACACCGGTTGTTAAAGATTATGTAATTACTCAGGAAGAACTGGACACCTTGAAAGAAGAAAACTCTTCATTAAAAAGTACAGTCTCCGAAAAGGACGGTCAAATTGCAGAATTGAAGGTCCAGATAGAAGATTTAAACCAGGAGTTGGCTGAAAGAGAAGAGCACTTTGCAGATTTAGAATCAGAATATCAGGCTTTAAGAACTGAGGAAGATAAACGCGAGACAAGGTTAGAAAAAATTGCAGATATCTATCGCAGAATGGAGCCAGAAGCTGCAGCAGCTGTAATTCAGGAGCTGGAAGATAATCTGGCTGTTGAGATTTTAAGTCGATTAAAAGAAGATCAGGCAGCTTTGATTTTTGAGTCTATGCCCCAGCAGCAGGCTGCACAATTTATCAGCCAGCTGGGTTTAGAATAAATGGGTCTGATTTATATTTTTGACCCGAGTGAAAATTTCAAAATTATCCTAAAAAGGAGGTGAATAAATGATAGAAGCGGTATTAAATAATATGATTCAGACTTCTAATCAGAATTATTTTCCAGAGAAGAAAAACACACCATCTGGTAATTTAAAAAGTTTTTCTGAGACAATGCGCGAAATTAATCAGCGCTCCCAGAAATCAAAGGATAATTCCAGTAGAAGTTCTGAGGCTGTGAGAGAGAAAAGCTCCACTCTGGACAGAGAAGAATTCTTAAAAAAATTAAAAGAAGTTCTCAATAAAGATCAGAAAGATGTTCCAGCAGAACTGCTTTCAATGCTGCAGAGCGGCAGTTTAAGTAAAGAACAGGAAGCATTGCTGGGTAAGCTGATGCTCAATTTAAAAAACAATAAGCTAAACATCTCAGATCTCAAATCGTTATTAGAAAAAAATCGCACTGATCTGCTTGCAGAAAATCAGTCTGAAACAGGAACTGAATTTGAAGTTCTAAATCCTGAAGATTTAGAGAAATTTTCTCAGCTTTTAGCTAAGGACGAGCTTCGCTTATCTGAGGCAGAAAGTGCAGAGCTTCTAGGAGAAGTTAACAGGCTGCAGGAATTGCTTGCTAATGGAGCTGCTGATAAGGCAGGAATTGAGTTGAATCAAAAATCAGAAGCCAAAGGATTAAATGAAAGTCTGGCTGATTTAATTTCAACTTTAAAATCAGCTGAACTTGATAAGGCTGAGCTGGCTAAAATTTCAGAACAGGTAGAAGCAAATATGCCTTTATTAAGCCAATTACCTGGTTCAGAAAGTCTTGATTTTTCAGCTTTAAATAATGATTTCAATACTCCAGCTGCTGATTCATTATTTACAGAACTCAGTGCCCAATTAAAAGAGATGCTTACAGAGGAAAATTCAAAAACAGCTGTTTCTCAAACTGAAGTTAAAACTGAGCTAATTAATTCAGATATTTTTTCTTTAAATTCTGATTTTGATTCAGGGACAAAATTAGAAGCTAATAATCAAAATAGCTTTTTTGATCTTGACAATTCAAATCTATTTTTTAATTTTGAACAGAATAGCCAGGAGTTGAATGGTAATCTCAGCTCAGAACAGTTCAGCTTAAGTAAAGATAGTTCTCAAATTGCGGAGAGTTCAGATTTAAGATCTCAGGTGGTTGAGCAGTTTAGAGGCGAATATTCTCCCGAAACAAAGGAGATGCAGCTTCAGCTGAAACCGGAGTCACTGGGTAAAATTGATATCAGTCTTTCCTATGATAATGAAGAATTAACAGGGAAGATGCTGGTTGAAAGTGAAGTTGTGCGAGCACAGCTTGAAAACAGCCTAAAAGGATTAAAATCAGATCTGCTTAAACAGGGAATCAATATTGAGCAGTTTAAGATTGAAACTGCTAAAAATGCTCCTCAGCAGGTTGAAAAACAGAATGATTTTGTCTTTAATGATCAAAATTCAGCTTTTAGTGATAGTGAAACAGGTCAGAACCAGGAATATGAACAGCGCCAGTTTTTTCAGGGACAGTATTATGTTCAGCGCAAATCTGGTGATACTGGCTTAGACAGTGAAGGTATAATAATGAGACAGCAGGAAATAATTAATAGAGCAGTTTTTTCTAATGAAAAGATTAATCTGCTTGCTTAAAGGAGGTAGTTAAATGTCTGATATTGCCGGTGTAAAAGCGGCTCAAAATACTCAATACGAACAGGAAACACAGCGGGAGAGTTTGACTGGGAATAATGGTCTGGGACAGGATGCTTTTTTTAAGCTCTTAATCACCCAGCTTCAGAACCAGGATCCACTTAATCCAATGGAAGATCGCGAATTTATATCACAGATGGCGGAATTTTCTTCTCTCGAAAAGACTGAAAAGCTTTATTCTCTACTGGAAAATAAGCTGAGTTCAAATCAGGTAATAGATAACAGTAATCTAATTGGTAAAGAAATCACTGCAAATGTAGAAGGTGTTGAATTATCAGGGGTTGTAAATGCAGTTAAATCAGCTGATGATAAGGTACTGGCAGTACTTGAAAATGGATCTGAAATTGAAATTAACAGTATAACTCAGGTTAAGAATATTGAAGCAAACTCAGAGACTGAGGCAGAATCAAAAAGCAATCTTAGTGAGATATTTGAAGTTTAAAAGAGGTGTTAATTATGGATAATAGATTACAAATCAATCAGCCAATACAGCCTCTGCGGAAAACACAGCAGCAAAATAAGTCAGTTAAAAAGCAGAAAAAATCTGATTCTCCTTCTTTTAAGGATATACTGGGAGAAAAGATGAATGGAAAGGGGAAGTTATCTTTTTCCAAACATGCACAGAAGAGAATTAACTCTCGTTCTATTCCGGTTTCAAAAGCTGAGCTTGATAAGCTTAATAGTGGAGTGGAAAAGGCTAGAGATAAGGGTGCCAGAGATTCTCTGGTGATGGTTAATAAGGTGGCTTATATTGTGAGTGTGGAAAACAACACAGTCGTGACAGCTGTAGATGAGGAAAGTATGGAAGACAATGTGTTTACCAATATCGATAGTGCTGTGTTTATGAAATAAAGATTATTAGAAAACAAAAATAGAATAAATTAAAAAGAAGAAAAAATAGAATTACTTTAAGCTGAAAAATTATAAAATTCAGCTTAAAATCGGATATGAGCTGGACCTTTTTCAGGAAGCTCTGTCTTGCTGTCGATAACAGTGGGACTCCGATAAATACTGAAGGAGGAAAAATTATATGTTAAGATCGATGTATGCCGGTGTGTCAGGATTGAACTCACACCAGCAGATGATGGATGTAACAGGTAATAATATTTCAAATGTAAATACAATCGGCTTTAAAAGCAGCCGGGTTACCTTTAAAGAAATGTTAAGTCAGACAATTCAGGGTGCTTCTGCACCACAGGCTAACCGTGCCGGTACTAACCCACAGCAGGTTGGACTTGGTGTTGGTGTGGGAAGTATCGATAGTGATATGTCTTCCGGTAACCTGCAGTCAACAGGGAAAACTTCTGATGTTGCTATTCAGGGAGATGGGTTCTTTGTCCTTAGAGATGGCAACAATCAGGTTTATTCTCGAGCAGGAAACTTGAATTTTGATGAAAATGGGAGATTATATTCTTCCAGTACTGGCATGTTAGTTCAGGGTTGGATGGCAGATGCTAATGGAGACTATGGAGATTTTAACGCTCAGAATATTGGCGATGTAACCTTAAAGCAGGAGATAAATGCTGTGGCAACAGATAAAGTAAGATATGGAAAAAATCTCGATGCTGGAGCAATGAATAATTTAGAGATACTGGAGCAAAATTTGGAGTTAGCCGATGGTGCAGGTAATACTGATAATCTTCAATTATCATTAACACCTGTTGATGGGCAGCATAATACCTGGGATTTTACTCTTAGTGCTTCAGAAACTACTACAAATATTGCTAGTACTGGTTCTAATGAAATTTCTGGAACATTAATCACTAATAATAATGGAGAAGTTTCTTTATTTGAGACTAGTGGTGGTACTGATTTAACTACAGGTTTTGATATTGTTTTAAATGGTGGAACTGCAATTAATATGGATTCTCTTGTAGATTCAGCAGGGAATTCTATTACTAATATAAATGAAGGATTTTTGATTGCAGAAAATGGTGATACATCCATTAATGCCAATCTTGCTTTCGAACAAACAGCTAAAAGAAATATTGCTGTTGATGTTTTTGACAGTCAGGGGGGCAAACATACTGTTGTGCTTCCACTTGAAAAAACAGCCAATAATGAGTGGCAGATAAGTGATAGTGATGAAGAATTTTCTGTAGATGGTATTACGGGAACTGCAAGTTTAGGTGGAGACCATACTATTAGCTTTGATGAAAATGGAAATATTGAAGGTGGAGAAACTGTTGAATTATCATTTACACCTGCTGGACCGGGTGTAGAGCAGACTGTTGAACTTGATTTTAATGCTGTAACACAGTTTGAAGGTTCAATGACTGCAAACTTCTCCAATGTAAATGGTTATGAGGATGGTGCCCTGGAATCCTTCTCCTTTACAGAAACAGGAGATGTTGTAGGTTCTTACAGCAATGGATTAACTCAGACCTTAGCTAAACTTGGCCTGGCTAACTTCTCTAATCCATCTGGCTTGAGCAGACAGGAAGGTGTTTTCCAGACTACAAGTAACTCTGGAGATCCAGAATTAGGACCTGCCGCTCAGGGTGGTTTTGGCTCTTTAGCTCCGGCTACACTTGAAATGTCTAATGCCAACCTTTCACAGGAGTTTACCAACATGATCACAGCTCAGAGAGGTTTTCAGGCGAGTTCAAAACTGATTACAACCTCAGATGAAATGCTGCAGGAATTAGTGAATCTAAAAAGATAATTAGAACAAACCTATCAGGCTGAAATCTTATCCAGGTTTCGGCCTGATAGATAATAATGATTTAATAAGGAAGTGTATGATGATTAAATTGACCAGGACTAGCGGCAAAGAATTTGTATTAAATGCTGAGTTAATATTAGAAATACAGGAAACACCAGATACTGTAATTACTCTAACTAATGGCAAGAAACTGCTTGTCATAGATTCAGCAGATGATATAATTAAAAAAGTAGTAAATTACCGTCAGAAAATAATGGCTGGAATTTCTAGAACAGGGGAGAGATCTTAAATGGATTTAGCGACAATAGTTGGTTTAGTAGCAGGAGCAATAATATTTTCACTGGTAGCTGTACTGGGTGGTAATGTAGTTATCTTTGTTAGTGTGCAGTCTGCCCTGGTAGTTCTCGGTGGTACCCTGGCCGGTGTAATGATCAGTTATACTTTTCAAGATTTAAAGAACATACCCAATCTTTTAAGGGTTTCCTTTCAGGATGACAAAATGGAATCCGAACATGTTATTGAAAACTTAGTTAATTTTGCAGAAAAAGCGAGAAGAGAAGGTCTTTTGGCCTTAGAAGATGACGCAGCAGAAATGGATGACGAATTTTTACAGAAGGGAATTCAGCTGGTAGTTGATGGTACAGATCCTGAATTAGTTAGAAACATTCTGGAAACAAAACTTACTTTTTTACAGGAGAGACATGCAAAAGGGAGAGGTATCTTTGCTACAATGGGTCAGCTGGCACCTGCTTTTGGGATGATTGGTACTTTAATCGGCCTGGTGCAGATGTTAAGTCAGCTTGATGACCCAAATCAGCTGGGATCAGGTATGGCTGTAGCTTTGATCACCACTTTATATGGTGCTTTACTTGCCAACTGGATTTTTATTCCCCTTTCTAAAAATTTAGAAACTCAGAGCAACCATGAGATTCATGTAAAAGAAGTTATTATCGAAGGTATTCTTTCTATTCAGGCTGGAGAAAATCCACGAATAGTTAAAGAAAAACTGCATGCTTTCCTCTCAGAAGGTGAAAAAGAAGAGGTTGAAGCCAGAATAAATGAAACAGGAGAGGTGGGTGCTGCAGAAAATGCCTCGTAATAATAACAACAATAATAATAATGATAATGAACCTGGTTCTCCTGCCTGGATGACAACCTTTGGCGATATGATGACTCTACTTTTGGTATTTTTTGTTCTTCTTTATTCTTTTTCATCAATGGATGTAGAAAAGTTTAAGGGATTTATTTCTGCCCTGCAGAATCAGTTAGGAGTTTTAGACGGGGGCCAGACAATAACTCCCAATCCAAATATTGATGCCGGAACTTTAGGTGAAGATTATGCACAGGCTCCCCAGAATATTCAGCAGATAATGAGGGAATTAGATAATTATATTGAAAGTAATGGCCTTGGTGAAAGAGTTAATGTTGAAAATAAAAGAAAAGGTCTGGTAATTAGTCTGACAGGAGAAATATTATATGAGCTGGGTCGGGCTGAGATTAGAGAACAGGGTAGAGAAATTCTGGCTATTATCTCAGATATTTTAAAAGATATTCCAAATGATATTATGATTGAAGGACATACAGATGACCTGCCAATTAGAACTGATGAGTTCCCTTCAAACTGGGAATTATCAACCGCAAGAGCTGTAAATGTAATCAAATTTTTAATAGAAGAAAGAGACTTTGATCCAGCCAGGCTTTCAGCTGCTGGCTATTCTGAATACAGGCCAGTGGCAGATAATGATTCTTCCGAAAGTCGAGCTGAAAATCGAAGGGTTGAAGTTGTAGTATTAAATTCTCAGTATACAGTCAATAATGGAGCTGAAGTTGAAAATAATAGTCAAAGAAATCTTCAAAATTCAACAGCTGAGGCAGATATAAATAATCCACTAAATAATGATCAAAGTGACAGTACTGAGGAAGGAGGAAATATAGATGGCTGAAGAAGGACAGATGAACTTTAAAATGCTGGCCTTAATTATAGTTTTAGTAATTATTATAACCGGGGTGGCAAGTTTTACTTTTTTTACTTATTTTTCAGTTTCCAGTGATGAAGAAAGTAAAGATGAAATTCAAAGTGTAGAAGATATCCGCCCTACATATAATGCCGGTAATTATACAGTAAATATTTCTAATAACAGTCAGATTAGTTTTGTTAGGGCAACAATTGTCTTCGAGCTTGAAAACGCCGAACTGGCAGAGGAACTTGATAAAAGATCCTCCCAGATTCGAGACAGAGTTATTTCTACTTTAAGGGCTCAAAATGAAGAAATATTAGAAGAACCCGGTTCAGATACAATTAAAGGAATTGTTAAAGAAAAGATTAATGAATTATTAATTTCAGGAGAAATCACAAATGTCTGGTTTACAGAACTGGTTGTACAGTAGGGAGGATAAAAGATGGCTGATGTACTAAATCAAAACGAAATAGACTCTCTGCTCTCTGCAATTAGTGATGGCAGTCTTGATGTAGAGGAAGCTAAAGAACAATCAGAAGAAAAAGAGGTCAAAGACTACGATTTTCGCCGACCTGATAAGCTTTCTAAAGAGCAGATGCGGACACTACAGATGATTCACGAAAATCTATCCAGAGTATTTACAACAACCCTATCTACTAAACTTCGCAGTATGGTTAATTTTGAAGTAGCATCAATTGAACAGCTTTCTTATTCTGAGTTTATTCACTCTTTACCCGAACCTACAATTATTGGAATTAATAATCTGGATCCTCTCGATGGTCAATTTATTTTTGAGATTAACCCTGAAATTGGTTTTGCAATTATTGATAGACTTTTTGGAGGATTTGGCAACCCCATCGATGAGGTGCGGTCATTTACAGACATTGAGCAGGTAGTAATAAAAAGGGTTATGAACTGGCTTCTAGAAGGTTTTGGTGAGGCCTGGGAAAATATTTCAAGTTTAAAACCAAAGCTGCTTGAACTGGAATCAAACCCACAGTTTACCCAGATTGTTCCGGATAGTGATATGACAATTATTGTTACACTTTCAGCAAGGATTGGCGGTAGTGAGGGTTTAATGAACATCTGCCTGCCCTATATCATGCTGGAGCCGATAGTAAGTAATTTGAATGCCCAGTACTGGTTTTCGAGCACCAGAGAAAAACAGACTCCAGAACATATAGCCAAACTTCGCAAGCGTTTAAATGAAGCCCTGGTTGAAGTTGATGCAGTCTTAGGAAGTACTGAAATTACTGTGGAGGATTTTCTCTATCTGCAGCCTGGAGATGTTATTCGTCTTGATAAAAAAGTTGAAGAAAATGCAGAGTTAAAGATCGGCAGTAGAAGAAAATATGAGGCAGTTGTTGGTAATAAAAATAATCATAAAGCAATACAAATAATAGGTGTAGCCGAAAACTTGTTAGAGGAGAGTGAAGACGATGACGAATGATGGTAACTTTTTATCACAGGATGAAATAGATGCGCTAATGAACGATCAGGAAGATGAAGAATCTGCAGCAGAAAACTCAGCAGCTGGCTCAGATGATTTTAACTTAAATTCAGAGGAAATTGATGTTATTGGAGAAGTTAATAATATTGCGATGGGCTCCTCTGCTACAGCTCTCTCAACACTGCTGGATGAGAAAGTTGATATTACAACTCCGGAAGTTGATGTTAAAACTTTTAAGCAGCTGATTGAAGAGTATAATCGGCCTTGTGTTTTAGTAAAAGTTGAATATGTTGAAGGGATAGAAGGTTTAAGCCTGCTGGTTATTGATACCGAAGATGCAGCAGTTATTGCGGATCTAATGATGGGAGGAGATGGCCTGGAAGGTATGGACCAGGAGATGTTAAACGAGATCTCGCTCAGTGCGGTTGGAGAAGCCATGAACCAGATGATGGGAGCCGCTTCTACAGCGATGTCTAATATTTTAGATGAGCTGGTAAATATTTCTCCGCCAACAGCAGAATTTATTGATCTGGATGATGTAATCGAAGAGGGCAGAGACTGGTTTGATCCCAATGAAAAAATTGTTGTTACCTCTTTCAAATTAAAAGTTGGGGATGTAATTGACAGCAGTTTTAAACAGATTTCTTCCTATAATTTTGTTAAGAATTTGACCGAATCACTGCTTCAGGGAAATACAGGTTTAATGGATAACACAATTGATGAAGATGAAATTGAAGCAGAAGTAAAGGAAGAAGTTGATCCAACAGTTAAAGAAGAATTTCAGGAGCCAGAAGCTTCTCAGACTACTCAAAGTTCTGGCAGGGAACAGGCTTCCGCTCAGCCGCGAAATAACAGTGCGAGACAGGCTGCTCAGCCCAGACGAGAGGCTCAAAATAGAAATATTGAACGGGAAGAAAAAGTTGATGTTCAGTCAGCACAGTTCCCTGAATTTAATGAGGCTTCATCTCAACCTCTACCTAATAATATGGAATTAATCAAAGATGTTCCCCTGGAAGTAACGGTAAGACTTGGAAAAACGGTGATGAAGATCAGAGACATTCTTGATCTTGGTGATGGTTCGATTATAGAACTGGATAAGCTGGCTGGAGAACCTGTAGATCTGCTGGTAAATGGTAAACTGGTGGCAAAGGGAGAAGTTGTTGTGATAGATGAAAACTTTGGTTTTAGAGTTAAAGACATAATTAGTCCTGCTGAACGACTATCAAAGATATAGGCTGGTGATATAATGAATTACCTCTGGGAAACATTTAAAATAACTTTTTATCTTGTCTTAGTAATTGGCTTTATTTTAGCTATTTATTACCTTTTGAAAAATAGATTTAATCTTACTAACTCCAGACAGATGCAGATAATTGATACAATGAGGCTGGCCAATGGAGAAACTATTTATTTGGTAAAAGTTTTTGATGAGATAGTAATGCTCGGCGGCAGTAAAGAAGAGTTGAATTATCTTAAAAGCTGGCCGATTGATCAGTTAGATGTAGATTTTAAAGACCTAAAAAAAGAAAAAGGAAACAAGGGAGATTTTAAAAACAAACTAAAAAGCATTCTGGCAAAGGATGAAAAATCTAACAGCAGTGATCGGGATGATTAAGAAATTATTTTTACTCGCTCTGATAGTTTTATTTTTATTAAGTTTTAGTCTTTCAGTTTCAGCCCAGGATTTTAATATTCCAAACATCTCTTTTGAAATCGGAGATGGAGAAGCTGAAGATCAGGGTGATGATTTAGTTTTATCACTTCAAATTTTACTGTTATTGACAATTTTATCACTTGCACCAGCAATCATAATCCTTTTTACTTCTTTTACCAGAATTATAATTGTTTTTTCAATCTTAAAAAGGGCACTTGCTTTAAATAATATGCCCCCAAATCAGATTCTAATTGGAATCGCAATTTTTTTAACAATTTTTATTATGTCACCTGTCTGGCAGGGGGTAAATCAGGATGCTTTACAGCCCTATCTGGCAGAGGAAATAAGCTTAGAAGAAGCTTATCAAAACACAATTTCGCCAGTTAGAGAATTTATGTTTGATCAGGTTGATGAGCGCTCACTGGCATTATTTACTAATATAGCTGAGATTGAGCGGCCGGAGACCAGGGACGATTTACCGACTTTTGTTTTGATACCAGCTTTTTTAATCAATGAAATTAAAATTGCTTTTCAGATTGGCTTCTTATTATATATACCATTTTTAATGATTGATATGATTGTAGCCAGTATTTTGATGTCGATGGGAATGATGATGTTACCACCGGTAATTATCTCATTACCATTTAAAATCTTACTATTTGTTCTGGCTGATGGCTGGCATCTTTTAATTGGTTCTTTAGTAGAAACTTTTTTCTAATAAATGATAAATGACCTGTTTTAATTATTATCTTAAATGATTTAGGAGTTGAAGAATATGGGAGAAGCAGTAGTTCTTGATATTGGAAGACAGGCTCTGTATATTGTAATAATTGTTGTGCTGCCTGTTCTGGGAGCGGGTCTGATCACAGGGCTTTTAGTTGCCATTTTTCAGGCGACAACTCAGATTCAGGAACAGACTCTGGCCTTTGTGCCCAAGATATTTGCAGTTCTTGGTTCAATTGCCTTTTTTGGTCCCTGGATAATGACAACAGTGGTAGAATTTGTGCAGGAACTTCTGCAGACAATCCCCACCTATGTCGGTTAGGGGCTGATTATAATTGCTAGAAGAGTTAATGATTAACGAACATATTTATCTATTTTTTTTAATTTTAAGCCGCTATCTGGGGATGATGCTCTTAACTCCAGTATTCAGCAGTCAGGTAATTTTATATCAGGTTAAAATCTTAATTGGACTGGCACTGACAGTGCTGACTTTTCCGGTTGTAGCTGCCGGTTATCCTTTAGTTAATCCAGACAGTAATCTCTTAGTAATCGTTGAAATAATGAGCGAGTTCAGCATTGGTTTATTTATGGGCTTTGCTGTTTTTTTAGTCTTTTCTGCAATTCAGCTAGCCGGTCAGATAATTGATATGCGCATGGGTTTTAGAATAGCCAATGTAGTTGACCCTTTTAGTGGTGTTGATTCGCCCGTTATAGGTCAGCTGAAAAATATTTTTGTAACTTTAATTTTTCTGGCTTTAAACGGCCACCTGTTATTAATCAGACATTTATATCAGTCATTTGAGATCATTCCCCCAGGAAGGGTTAATTTCAGCTCAGAACTCTGGCAGTATTTTTTTAGAAGAAGTGCTGATATGTTTGTACTTGCCGTTAAGATTGCACTGCCGATAGCTGGAGCTATCTTTTTTATTGATATCATACTTGCCTTTCTGGCGAGATCTGTACCGCAGATGAACTTATTTATAGTGGGGCTTCCGATCAAAATTATGGCTGGTTTAATTTTACTCTTTGTTTTGATGCCTGTTTTAAACAGCTATTATGCTGAGGTTATTATGGAAGTAATTCATGAAATCCCAGCTCTTTTTAGACTGATTGCTCCTTAGCGGGGCTGATTATTTACTGGAATCAACAAGAATTGATAGTGGTCCTGATTTTTTAGTACTGAGCAGAAGGAGTTAATATTATGGCCGATAATGGAACTGGAGAGAAAACAGAAGAAGCCACTCCCAAACGGAAACGGGATGCCAGGGAGGAAGGGAATGTAGCCAAAGGAAAAGAGATCAGTCAGGCTTTTACCCTGCTGGCAAGTTTTATGTTTCTCTATTTTTTAATGCAGCAGATATTTTTTGGGGTTCTGGAACAGATTCAGTATTATTTTAAAAATCTAATTATTGAACCCTTTACAATCAATATGGCTTTTAATATATTATATGATGCCTTTTTTTCAGTAGTAGAAACAATTTATCCAATTATGATAGTTACAGCTGCAGCCGGAATTCTGGTTAATTTTTTACAGGTTGGAGCTCTCTTTACAACTAAGCCTTTAGTTCCGGATTTAAAAAAAGTGGATCCGATTAAGGGCGCTAAAAATATATTTTCTCTCAAGGGCTTTGTGGAATTACTAAAATCACTATTTAAGCTGGCGGTAATTGCTGCTATTGCCTACCGCTTTTTAATGAATAATCTTGATGTATTTGAAAAAAGTATAGATCAGGGGCTAGATCAGTCGCTGGCAGCCATTGCCGGGCTGATTTCTCAAATGGGATTTGCAATTATTGCAGCCTTAATCATGCTTGGGGTTTTGGATTTACTTTATCAGCGCTGGCAGCACAATAAGGATCTTAAAATGTCCAAATATGAGGTTAAACAGGAAAGAAAAGAGATGGAAGGAGATCCGATGATCCAGCAGCAGCGGAAGCAGAGGCAGCGGGAGATGAGTATGAATCGGATGATGTCTTCTGTTAAGGATGCTGATGTAGTAATTACCAACCCGACCCATATAGCTGTTGCTTTAGAATATGATTTAGATGAGATGGAAGCTCCGGTAGTTGTTGCCAAGGGAGAAGATTTTGTTGCACAAAAAATAAAAGAAAAAGCCAGAGAAGCAGAAGTGGAAATTATTGAAAACAAACCACTCGCTCGCTCCCTGAATAAGATGACAGAAATTGGGGATCAGGTTCCGGTTGAACTTTATCAGGCGGTAGCCGAAATTCTGGCAAAAATATTTCAAAATAGAAATTAAGGAGATTAATATATTAATTCCTATTTGTTGTTTTAATTTGCCCTGATAGTTGATATAATAATGATAACTTATGTTTAAATTTATGCATAAATTGATGGAGGTTAATTTTTTTAGTGGATAATACTGCAGCTTTTACAAATATAACAAAAAATACGGATATAATTTTTGCTCTAATGGTTGTTGGAATAATTGTAATGTTTATCATTCCTCTGCCAACTATGCTTTTAGATATGCTGCTGGCTGCAAATATAACCTTCTCGATGGTTGTTATTCTGGTAAGCATTTATACAACAGAGCCACTCGATCTTTCAGTTTTCCCTTCCCTGCTGCTTTTTGCAACTTTATTCAGGCTGGGTCTTAATGTATCTACAACCAGATTAATTCTGGGCCAGGGTTATGCTGGAGAAATCATTATGAGTTTTGGTGACTTTGTTGTCGGCGGAAACTATGTAGTTGGTTTGATTATCTTCTTAATCCTGGTAGTCATCCAATTTATAGTAATCACCAAGGGTGCAGAAAGAGTTGCCGAGGTAGCGGCTCGATTTACCCTGGATGCAATGCCCGGTAAGCAGATGAGTATTGATGCTGACTTAAATGCCGGTATCATAGATGAACATGAAGCAAAACGAGAAAGAGAAAAAATTAGACAGGAAGCAGACTTTTATGGAGCAATGGATGGTGCCAGTAAATTTGTTAAAGGTGATGCCATAGCAGGTATTATTATTACTTTTATAAATATTATAGGTGGACTTGTAATTGGAATGATGCAGCAGGGGATGGGTGTAGCAGAAGTCTCTCAAACTTATATTCTTTTAACTGTTGGTGATGGTCTGGTTTCACAGATTCCTGCATTGTTAATTTCTACAGCCACCGGTATGGTTGTAACCAGAGCTGCCTCAGATAATAATATGGGTAATGAAATGACAGAGCAGCTTTTAAAACAGCCCAAAGCCCTTTTTATAGCGGCTGGAGTTCTAATGATTCTGGGTTTTGTTCCTGGTTTACCGACTATTCCATTTTTAGTGCTGGCAGTATTTATTGCTACTATGGGCTATTTGATTATTAGAACTGCTCAGGTTGAAGCTCCTCCTGAAAAGAAAAAAGAAAGATCTGAGCTGAGCCCGGAAGAAAAACAGGAGATGAAGGAACAGGAGATTAAACAGCTGATAAAAGTTGATAAACTTGAAATTGAAGTTGGTTATAATTTGATTTCACTTGTTCTACCTGAACAGGGAGGAGACTTTTTAGATCGAGTTGCCAATATCAGAAAGCAGATTGCAATGGATTTAGGGATTATCCTACCTCCAGTTAGAATTGTGGATAATCTGCAGCTGCAACCAAATACCTATAAAATAAAGCTGCAGGGTGTGGAAATAAGTGAATATCAGTTATTTGCTGATAAATACCTGGCAATGGACCCGGGAGATACTTTTGAAGATATTGAGGGTATAGATACAGAAGAGCCAGCATTTGGTACTCCGGCAATCTGGATTGAAGCCGAGCAGCGGGAAAGAGCTGAAATGGCAAATTATACTGTTGTAGATCCGGGATCGGTTATGGCTACTCACTTAACAGAGGTTATTAAATCACATGCCTACGAGCTGCTGGGTAGAGAAGAAGTTAAAAAATTAATTGATAATGTAAAAGAGGATAATCAGGCTGTAGTTGATGAATTAATGCCGGATCTAATGAATCTGGGAGAAATTCAAAAAATATTACAGAATTTACTCTGGGAAAATATCCCGATTAAAAATCTAGTCTTGATTTTAGAAACCCTGGCCGATCACGCTGGTCGGACCAAAGATCAAACAATTTTAACCGAATATGTACGTCAGGGGTTATCCAGACAGATTAGTAATCAGTTTACTGATCAGGCTAACAACTTAAATGTCTTTACTATAGATCCACAGAAAGAAGAAAAACTGGCAAATTCCTTAGAGCAGTCTGATCAGGGTAATTATTTATCCTTACAGCCGGCTGAGGCTCAGAACTTAATTAACAGTATAGTTCAGCAGGCAAAACAGTTATTAGAACAGGGTAAGGAACCAATTTTATTAACCTCACCAATGATCAGAAGGCCAATTAAAGAAATGGTACATCGAACTTTTTCCGATCTGACAGTACTCTCTTTTAATGAACTGGAATCTGATGTTGAACTACAGGTTCAGGGGGTTGTTAACTAAATATGAAGGTAAAAAAATATACAGGCGAAACAATGCAGGATGTAATTTTTCAGGTCAAAGCTGATCTTGGACCGGAAGCTGTGATTGTAAATAAAAGAAAATCAAAAAAAGGCGGTTTTTTTGGCTTTTTCGGCAGAGAAGTCTTTGAGGTTGTTGCTGCTCTGGAAAGCAAAGGTTCAGCTTCAGAGACCGCAGAAAATGCACAGGATGCTGAAGATGTTGTTCAAATTTCAAATTACAACAGAAAGAGCAAAAAAGTCGACAGGGCTGAAATTCCTAAAACGGCAAGTGAAGATCCTGAAAACAAAAATGCAATCAAAGAATTTATCGACGATCTAAAAACTGCTGCAGATTCCGCTGCTGCAGAAGAGATTAAAACTAAAGACAGCAGGGATAAGAAAAAAACGAAAAGTAAAGAAGATAAAACAAAGAGTCCAAAGCAAAAATCTTTTGCCGGTGAGCTGGAAAAACAGCAGAATCTGACAGCTGCTCAAAAACTGCAGAATAAATTTAATCAAAAAAATACCCGAAAGAATAATAAAAGCTTAAATAACAGCAATCAATTATATAATTATCTTCTGGATCAGGGAGTAGAGAGCAGAAATGTTAATCTCTTTTTAAAAGAAATGGATATTAAAACTTCTGCCAGTAGTGAAGAAAATTTTGAAAGCCGTTTAAAAGAATTTTTAGCTATTTATTTTTCCGAGAACGAAGAAATTAAATTAAAATCTGAACAAAAGGTTGTTTCGTTTATTGGTCCAACTGGAGTAGGAAAAACAACTACTATGGCCAAGATTGCTGCTCATTTTGCAGTAGATAAAAATAAAAATGTTGGTTTAATTACAGCTGATACCTACCGGATAGCTGCTGTTGAACAGCTGCAGACTTACAGTGAAATTATAGATATTCCTTTTGCAGTCTGCTACAGCAGTTCTAAGCTGGAAGAAATGATAGCCGGTCAGTTTAGAAATTGTGACTTAATTTTGATAGATACTCCTGGCAGCAGCTGGAAGGATGAATCACAGCTGGGGAGATTAAAAGATTTTGCTGACCACAGTCTGATTGATGAAGTTCATCTGCTTTTAAGCCTGAACACGAAAAGCAGTGATCTGCGCAGCATTGTTTCTAAATTCTCTGTACTTAAACCTGACAGGGCTCTGCTGACAAAACTTGATGAAACAAGTAGTTATGGAGATATTATTAATATTAAAGCAAATTATGATTTACCGCTTTCTTATTTAACCTGTGGCCAGGACGTCCCGGAAGATCTGGATACAGCAGGAGCGGATGAAATCTTCAGCTACCTATTTGGTGATTTCAATGCGTAGTCAGGCAGCCAAACTGAAAGAGATTATGCAGGAGAAAAAAGGAAATGTTGAATTAACTGAATTCAATACCTCATCAACCAGAACTATTGCAGTTGCCAGTGGTAAAGGTGGGGTAGGTAAATCAACCTTTACAGTCAATTTTGCCTATAATCTCCGCCAATTGGACAAAGAGGTTCTGATCATTGACAGTGATATAGGGATGGCTAATCTGGATATTATGCTGGGAGTGCAGCCTAATTATGACATGGGCCACCTTCTGCGGGGAGAATGCAGTCTGGAAGATGCTGTGATCGAAGGGCCGGCCGGGATTAAACTTTTAAGTGGAATTACCGGTGACGACAGTTTTATTGACATTCAAAATGACGCCATGCAGAAGTTGATAGCTCTTGGTGATCAGATTGAAGAAAATTATGATTACCTTTTAATTGACCTGGGAGCAGGAGCAGCTAAAAGTATAGTTAATACAATTCTGGCTGCAGAAGAGTTGGTTCTCCTCTTAACTACCGAACCTACTTCAGTTATGGACAGCTACAGTTTAATCAAAATTTTGGCCAATCACGATTACAATAAACCAATTAAAATGGTTATTAATCAGACTGAAGACGAAAAAGATGCACAAAAAACAGCAAAAAGAATAATCAAAACAGTAAAAAATTACCTGGATCTAGATTTAACTTTAATTGGCAGTATAGCTCATGATCGCAAGATTAGTGCCGCACTGCGCAAACAAAAACCTTATGCTGAAATATTTTCGAATCGGAAAGCTGCCAGAGATTTTGAAAAGCTGGCCAGAAAAATAACCGGTGAGGAAAAAGAACAGCAGGCAAAAGGAGTAAAAAGTTATTTCTACAAAATGGTAGGCTTTTTTAATAAACATGTTAAATAGTTGATGGAGTTGAGAATATGAAAGAGTTAGAGGTTAATCAAAAACTTGAGATAGAAGTTTTATCAGGTTCCTATCAGGGAAACTATTTAAGCAAGGTTGCCGATTTTTTGAAAGCTGGAGTAGTGATTACCGGCCTTTATCGGGAGGGAGCACCACTTCCACTCAGATTAAATCAGCCAGTTAATGTTTATTATACTACTGATCGGGCAGCCTATAAATTTAAATCTAAAATTTTAAAAAGAACAAATAAACCAATACCATTACTTTTAATCGAAAGATCTGACTCGGTTACCAGAATTCAGAGGCGTGATTATTTCAGGCTTGATGTTACCGTTACAGTTGATGTTTATCAGATGGTTGATGATCAAAAATATCCAAAGAAAATTTCTGCAGCTCGGCTGCTTGATATAAGTGGTGGGGGTATTCAGATGCAGCTGAAAAAGAAATTCGACAAGGGTGAAGAAATTTTAATCTGTTTGAAAAATATTTTAGCTCCAAAAGAATTTATTAAAGCAAAAATTGTCAGAAGCCAGCGAGAAAATGATGAGCTCAATAATTATGGTGTTCAATTTATTGAAATTGAGCGCGAGCAGAGGGAAGCAATTATTCAGTGGATTTTTGCCTATCAGCGGAAAAGTCGTAAAAAAGGTTTGAGTTAGATGGTGGTAAATTCACTTATCATCGGGCTAATTACATATGCAGCTGCAGTAATTTATAATCTATCTATTCGCCGCAGTCTGGAAGTAGTATTTTATCTCGGCCTTAAATTTTTGATTTATACCACGCTGATGACTTTATTTCTTCAGCTCAGTTATTTTCTAATTAAAAACTATGGTTCAGAGGCTGAGTTCGAGCCAGAAGCTGACCAGACTCAAAAAGAAGAGGCTGTTTCTGAGGCGGAGCAGAATAAAACTGGAGAAGAAGTGGAGGCAGAGCAGGATTTTGCAGAATCTGCAGTTGAAAATGATTTTGAGAGCGAAGACTTTTCGGCATTTAATCCAGAAGAATTTGATTATCAGCAGAATAATAACTAATAAATTTGCTAAAGGAAGATTATTATGGCTTTAGATAAGGCACTCTGGAAAAAATACAGACTGGATGATAATCAGCAGGCTAGAGAAGAAATTATTTTAAAACATCTGGGCCTGGTTAGATATGCTGTGGGAAGAATTATAATCATGCTTCCCGACCAGATTGAATCTGAAGATCTGGAAAGTTACGGCATAATAGGTTTAATTGAGGCGGTAGAAAAATTTGATTTTAAAAGAGGAGTGGAATTTTCTACTTTTGCCCTGCCGAGAATTAAGGGAGAAATTTATGACTATTTAAGAAGTAAGGACTGGCTGCCGGATAATATGCGCAGAGAATTAAAAAGAGTAGAAGAGCAGAGAGAAAGCTTTAAAGCAAAAACCGGTAGAGAGCCAGGACAGGAAGAACTAACTGAACTCACAGGAATTAATAAAAAGAGATTAAATACTATTGAAAGACACAGTCAGCTGGCCAACTGGATTTCATTATCCCAGGATTTTGATGGTGCTGAGTTGATAGAGCTAATTGCTGCTGATCTTGATCAGGCTGTTGATAAACTTTCAGATGAGGAAGCAGTTAATTTACTGTCCGAGAAAATTGAAATGCTGTCCAAAAAGGAAAAACTGGTTTTATCTTTATATTATTATGAAGAACTAACTCAGGTTGAGATTGCAGAAGTGATGGAGCTGTCTGCGGCAAGAGTTTCTCAGCTGCATAGTCAGGCAGTCCGGCGCTTAAGGGGAATGCTGAGTAGATCAAAAGAATATTTTTTCTAATGAGAGGTAGGTAATTAAAAGTGAGTGAAGAGCAGGTTGATAGAAAAGACAAAAATTGTCTGCTTAAATTTACAGAAGATGATGTACTTCTAAAGTTCAGGCCAGATAGTAATCCAGATTTGATGGAAATTGAAAACTTCCTTGAAAAAAACAATATAATGGATGCTGATTATGAGAAAATAATAAATGAACTCAAAGGCCAGTCAAAAGAGTGGTTTAAGATTGCTGAAAATATCAATCTTCCTTCTGAAGATGATCAAGTAGAAATTGAAGTCTCTAATGATAAATTAAAGGTTTTATTAGATTTTACTCCCGGCCGGGATGGTAAAGAAATTAACTTTGAAGATCTTAAAAAAATGCTGGCAGCTAAGAAGATAAGTTATGGAATTAAAGATGATAAAATAAAAAGAGTCTTAAAAAACAGGCAGCCGGTCAGCAAAGAAATTATTGCTGAAGGAGAAAAAGCCACTCCTGGTGAAGATGGATATTTGATCTATCAATTTGAAGAAAAAGAGAATAATATTGGTACTCTGCGAGAAGATGGAACAATGGATTTTCATTCTAAAAATTTAATTAATAATGTTCGCCGGGGAGAAAAAATTGTCACAGTGGTCGATCCAACACCCGGTGAGGCAGGTACAGATGTATTTGGAGAAGAGATTAAGCCTCCAGCACCTAAATCTGTAAAACTTCCTCGAGCTAAAAACACTGTCAAAAAAGATAAGAGTGTTTATGCTGCCAAAGATGGGCAGATAGTTCGTGATGGAAAAAAGATATCGATTAACCCTGTTTACCAGGTTAATGGTGATGTTGATTTAGAAGAGGGGAATATTGATTTTGTAGGCAGTGTTAAAATTAATGGTGATCTTAGAGAAGGTTTTATAGTTAAGGCCTCCGGTGATGTAGAGGTTGCAGGTAATGTAGGAGCTGCTAAAATAGAAAGCGGCGGCAGTGTTTTAATTAAGAAGGGGTTTCTGGGCAGAAATAAGGGTGAAATCACTGCCAAAGGTGATGTCAACGCCCGTTTTGTTGAAAATGCAGAAATTAAGGCCAATAATGTTAGAGTCCACGAGGCAGTAATGCACAGCCAGGTTACTGCTAAAGACAGTGTTGTTGTAAGTGGCGGCAAAGGTTTAATTGTTGGTGGAAGGGTTATGGCCCAAAATGTGATTGAAGCAAATATGATAGGATCGAGTCTGGCTACAAAAACATATATAGAAATTGGACTGGAGCCTGAACTGCGCAAGAATTTTAAAGCAGCTAAAGATGAGCTGGAGACTGTTGAGGACAATCTGGATAAGGTAAATAAAAGTGTTGACCTTTTAAACTCAATGAAAGAAAAGGGAATTAAATTACCTGCCAATAAAAAAGAAATGTTTTCTAAATTAAAAGTTACCCGCGATGAATTGGAAAAGAGAAAAGCAGAACTTGATTTAGAGATTGAAGAACTGGAAGAACAGCTGACTGCATCGGATGAAGCAGTAATTAAGGTTAATAAGTGTATTTTCCCTGGAGTTCAGCTTTTAAGCAGTAAGGATAAAATGATTATCCGCAATAGAATAGCAAAGTGTGCTTTTACTGAGGTTAATAAAGAATTAAGACAGAAAACTAATCAATAAAGGAGGTGTTAAAATGATTAAAGGTTTATATACCGCCGCTTCTTCGATGAATGTGCTGGAGAAAAAATCAAATATCCGCTCCAATAATCTGGCCAATGTTAATACAAATGGTTTTAAAAAATCAGAGGGTGTGACTGGTTCCTTTCCAGAAATGCTGTTGAGCCGAATTGAAGCCGGTAAAGCTGATCAGGAGATTGGTGAACTATCAACTGGAGCTTATATGGAGCATAGTTTTAAAGATATGAGTCAGGGAGCTTTTCAGCGGACTGATAATACTCTTGATTTTGCCGTTGAAGGCGAAGGCTTTTTTGTAATCGAAACAGAAGCTGGTGAGAGATACAGCCGTGATGGTAATTTTACCATCAATGCTGATTCGGAGCTGGTAACCCAGAGTGGAAATCATGTGCTGGATACTGAAGGGAATAGAATTCAATTAATTCCTGATCAGGATTTTAGGGTCAGTGCAGATGGCCAGATAACTTTTAACAACGGGCTGCAGGGATCACAGATTGCTCTTGTTAATTTTGAAGATCAGTCAGAGCTGCTGCAGGAAGGAGACAATCTTTATACAGCTCAGGAAGGTGCATCTGTTTTGGAGAGTGAAGCTGGAATTGCTCAGGGATACTTAGAAAGTTCTAATGTTAAAATTGTAGAAGAGATGGCAAAGATGATTAAGACTACCAGGCATTATGAATCAAATCAGAAAGTAATCAGCAGTATTGATGAAACATTATCTAAAGTGATTAACGAAGTTGGACAGGCTTAAATTTTAAGTTGAGAGCCGGACCTGAAAAGGAAGCTCCTGCTGCTGTTGACTGAAAGATACAGCAGCTTTTAATTAATAAAATTTTTAGACTGTCTGCTTCAAAAAAAATAATTGAGGTGGAAAATATGATAAGTGCTTTATGGACATCAGCAACAGGGATGAATTCACAGCAGACCAATATTGATACTATATCTAACAACCTGGCAAATGTGAATACCAGTGGATTTAAGAAATCAAAGATTAATTTTGCAGATTTAATTTATACAAATATGAGAGAGCCCGGGACTCCAAATGCTCAGGGCGCAGAAATACCTACCGGGATAGAAATTGGACATGGTTCAAAAGTCAACAGTACTCAAAAAATATTTACCCAGGGTAATATTCAAAATACTGACAGCCCTCTGGATATGGTGATTGAAGGAGATGGGTTTTTTAGAATTCAGCTGCCTGATGGCAATTATGCTTATACCAGAGATGGTTCCTTTAAACAGGACAGTAATGGTAATATAGTTACTTCTGATGGTTATCAGATAGATCCCAGTTTTCAGATCCCTCAGGATGCTACTGAGATAGCAATTACCTCTGATGGAACAGTTAACGCTATAGTAGATGGCGAAAATCAGCAGTTGGGACAGATTCAGCTCTATCGTTTTGCCAACCCAGCTGGACTATCCAGTGAAGGAAGAAACCTCTATTCTCAGACAGTTGCTTCCGGGCAGGCTATGCAGGGAGTTCCAGGTGAAGGTGGCTTTGGTACAATCACACAGGGCTTTTTGGAGATGTCAAATGTTAAAGTAGTAGAAGAAATGGTTAATATGATTGCAGCTCAGCGGGCCTACGAAACAAATTCTAAGGCTATTCAGGCCTCAGATGAAATGCTGCAGACTGCCAATCAGCTTAAGAGATAGTGCTTTGTGATTAAAGCAGTAGTAAGAGGTGTCTAATTATGAAAAAAATAATTATTATTTTAACAGTTTTGATATCTATAAGTATAACTTTTAATGCTGCTGCTTTTGAGATTGAAATAAAGAAAGAGGCAGAAGTTAATTCAGCTGAGATATATCTGGGAGAGATTGCAGAAATTAAAGCTGGAGGACTCTCAGAGTCTGCTTTAACTGAGCTGGAAAATTTGGTTTTAAAATCTTCTCCCAATCCAGGTTATCAAAAAAGATTGACCCGGGTGCTTGTTGATTTAAGTATTCAGAATTTGGGCTATAAAAAATCTCAATTCAACTTAAAAATGCCGGCAACTGTAGTTGTCAGCCGCCGAAGCATCGAGATTTCTGAAGCAGAAATTTCAGCTCTGGTAGAAGACTATTTAAAAACTAAGCTTGATTTTGCTGCCGAAAAAATAATAATCAAAAGCAGGAATTCTGCTCCAGAATTGAAAATAGCAGCCGGTGATTATCAGTTAAAGGTTGCTGAAAATCAGAACTTATCACTTCCAGATATCAATCTCAAACTGGAAGTCTGGCAGGACGGGAAAAAACTGCGTAGACTTTTTTATCCAGTCCAAGTGGAGCTGCTGCTTGAAGTTTTAACTGCAGCTAAAGATTTAAAAAGCGGTGCAAAAATTAAAAAATCAGATTTTACAGTTCAGGAAAAAAGTATTTCTGGTGCCCCAGAAAAGATTGTTCAGGACTGGTCAGAAATCAATGCCAGTAACGTTTTGCTGGCAAGAAATTTAAACAAAGGTGAGATATTAAAGTCAAACAATCTTAAAATTCCTTATGTAGTAAAATGGGGACAGAAATTAAATCTTAAAGTAAATGTTAATAATATAAATCTTTCTACTTTTGTAGAAGCTAAAGAAAGAGGAAAAATTGGTGAAATTATAACTGTTGAAAACTTAAACAGTGGTTATCAATTTCAGGTAGAAGTAGTTTCGCCAACTGAGGTTAAAATGATCTCAGATTAAGAGAGGTGCAAAAATGTATTTAAATAAATTTAAAATAATCAGTATTTTGCTTATTATTGTTTTTTTGCTGTCTTCTTCAGCAGCAGCTGAATCACTCTGGAGTGATAATTCAAAAGGCTTATATCAGGACTATCCCGATTATGAAGAGGGAGATATTATTACTGTAGTAATTGAAGAAGATGCAAGTGCAATTCAAAGTGCAAATTCTGATGCCAGTCAGGGCAGTGATTATAATGCTGAAGGAGCTGGTCTGTTGGATTTTATACCATTTTTTGATTTCAGTTATTCTGATTCTGAATCTGCAGATGGTCAGACTCAGCGCAGTGGTACTCTGGAGGCAGATATTACCACTCAGGTAGTAGAGCTGCGGGAAAATGGAAATCTTAAAATTCAGGGTACAAAACGAGTAAAGATTAATGGTGAAATTCAGACTATAATTTTAGAAGGAGTAATTCGACCAGAAGATATCAATTTTGATAACGAGGTTTCTTCTAAAAGGGTCAGTAATGCAAACATAGAATATGAAGGTGAGGGTGTTGTAGGTGACAAACAGGACCCTGGACTTTTAACAAAATTATTTAATTTTATTTTTTAAGTATTTGAAAGAAGGGATAGTTTGTTTAAATTAGCGAAAAATAAAAGTTCAGTGATTATATTAATAGCAATCTTAGTTTTATTATTCAGCGCAGCTTTTAATGCCGCTGCTAATGACCCTGAGGTTGAAATAGGAAATATTACCAGGCTTAAAGGACAGCGGGTAAATCAGCTGCTCGGGTATGGTATTGTAGTCGGCTTAAATGGAAGTGGAGATTCTAACAGAAGTCAGGCTACACTGCAGAGTGTGGCAAATATGCTGCAGAGTTTTGGGGTCAATGTTACCGACAACCAGGTTGCAAGTCAGAATATAGCTGCAGTAATGGTGACTGCTGAGCTGCCTCCGGTAGCCCATAATGGTGATCAGTTAGATATTACTGTCAGCTCGATCGGAGATGCTGATAGTCTGCAGGGGGGAACACTACTTTTAACACCTCTCCAGGCGCCAAATGGTGATATCTATGCTTCTGCTCAGGGGCCGTTATCTATCGGTGGTTATAGTGCGGGTAGTGGTTCTAATTCTGAACAGCAGAACCACCCAACTGTTGGTAAAATTCCAGAAGGAGCTCTTGTAGAAAAAGAAATTAATTCTTCTCTGGATACTGAACAGCTGACCTATATTCTTGCCAATCCCAGTTTTAAAACCGCCAGTCAGATCAGTTCAACAATTAATAATAAATTCGGTCCGGGGACAGCCAGAGCTTTAAATGATTCAACAATCAATATTTCTAAACCTGATAATTTTAATTACGGTATGGTCAATTTTATTGCAGAGGTCAACAGCTTAAAAGTAACTCCTGCTGTGGAAGCCCGAGTGGTAATTGATGAGCGAACTGGCACTGTGGTTTTCAGTCATAATGTTCATATATCTACTGTAGCTGTAGCTCACGGCAATTTATCAGTCAGCATTTCGACTCAGCAGGAGGTATCACAGCCTGAACCCTTTAGTGAAGGAGAAACAAGAGTAACTGAAGATGTAGAGATTGAAGTCGACGAAGGACAGGAAGGTAATATGCTGATTGTCAGTCAGGAAAACACGATAGAGGATCTGGTTACAGCATTAAATGCGATTGGTGCCACTCCTCGTGATATTATTTCAATTATCCAGAAAATTGATGCTGCAGGAGCACTGCATGCAGAATTGGAAATCCAATAAATTTTCAGTGATAATATCTGTTATTTTAAATGGGGTGTAAAAATGAATGGACTAAATAATAATTATCATCAGCTGGCTCAGTATCAGCTCAATAATCAGCAGGAAATTGAGTCTAAAAGTAAGATTAATACCTCAAATAAAGAAGAGGGAGAGCTGGAAAAGGCAGCTCAGGAGTTTAGCTCAATTTTTATCGAAAAAATGTTTTCTTCAATGAAAAAAACACTGGCTGAGGAGAAGCTTTTCGATGGAGGTTATGCTGAAGATGTCTTTTCTGATATGTTATATAAGGAATACAGTCAGATGGCAGGAAAACAGGGGCTGCTGGCCGAACTCAACCAGGCTCTGGTTGAACAGTTAAAAAGTTCCTGAGAACAAAATTATCCGGCTTTAATATTTTGACAATTTATTCTGGCTGATGTATAATATTAAATAATTAGAAAAGCTAATAGAGATTAGCTTAAAAAATTAGTTGAGATTAGTAAAAACAAAAAAAGGAGAGATGAGTTGAGATGAGAATTAGTACAAAAGATTTAGCACAGGCGGCTTTGTTGGTGGCGATTGGATTTATTTTACATGCATTTTTTCCTCCAATAGTAATGGGGATGAAACCTGATTTTGCTCTGGCGATGATGTTCATTTTATTGATCATTAAACAGGACTTTAAATTAGGTTTTCTGGTAGCAGTATCAACAGGAATTTTTACTGCTTTAACTACCGGTTTCCCTGGAGGACAGGTGGCAAATATGGTGGATAAATTACTAACATTTATGATTGTTTATCCATTAATACCGATTATTGTTAAACTGCCATCTAGAAAATTATCTACCGGTTTAATAACTGCTTTTGGTACACTTTTAAGTGGAGGAATTTTCCTCGGTACAGCTGCTCTGCTTGTTGGTTTACCAGGTCCATTTACTGTTTTATTTTCTACAGTAGTAATTCCAGCGGCGGCAGTTAATACCATCACAGCAGTTATTGTCTTTAGTGTAGTTGATTTTGCAATGGATGTAGAAGTTAAGGGAGCTAAAAACGAAGCGGTATAGTAAAATTTATAGTTTTAATTGGTCTCTCATTTTTTAATGAGGGGTTATTTTTTTAATTCTAATCTTTTTTTAATCTAATTTAGTTGCAATCGCAACAAAATTCTGTTATAATTTTTTTAAAGAAAGTCGCACATGCAACTAAATTCAAATGAGGTGAAAAAATGAGGGTAGATGCTCCGATTGGGAAATGGATAGCCAAATTGTATAAAGATCATGATCAATATGTTGATAATTTACTTGCAGATTATAATTTAAATCACAGTGAAGGAAATCTTCTGGTCTATTTATATAAAGATGGAGATGGAATCAGCCAGAATCAGCTCAAGGAAAATCTGGCTGTGGATAAAGCGACAGTATCAAGAGCAATTAACTCCTTAATTGAAAAAGATTATTTAAAAAAAGAAAAGTCTCCGGAAGATGGCAGAGTTAATCTAATATATTTGAGTCAAAAGGCCTATGCTGTAAAGGAAGAGATCAATCAAATCTATCAGCAGTGGTTTAAGAAATTTTTAGATGAGATTGAAGAAAATGAAGCTGAAAAAGTAATAAATACCTTAGAAAAAATGTATAAAATTATTCAAAAGCGAAATTAAAATCAAATACAGTAAAAATTCAATTTTACAGTACGCAGTTTTTAGAGGAGGTCAAAAAATGAAAAAAATATTAAAACACAATAAACTAATTATTGGCCTGATACTGATTATAACATTATTTTTCCTATTTCAATTACCCGATGTCGAGATAAATAATGACATAGAGGTCTTTTTACCGGACGACAACCCGGCCAAAATGAGTAATGATAATTTAAGAGAAATTTTTGGGGAAAGTGAGGGGCTTGTAACTGCAGTTCAGGTAGATCAGGGGACAATATTTGAAGCTGAAAATTTAAAATTAATAGCTAATCTAAGCTCGGAGATAGAAGAGCTGCAGCAGGTAGAAGAGGTTCGCTCGCTCACAAATGTAGATTATATCGCCGGCAGCTCTGAAGGGATGGTTGTTGAGTCCCTCATCGAAGAAATTCCGGAAAATAGAGAGCAGAGAATCAGACTGAAAGAAAAGATTTTAAGCTGGGATTTTTATCAAAATAATCTCTACTCAGATGATTTTAAATCAACTCAAATCTTAATTACGCTGGAGGAAGGGCTAAGTGCAGACCAGGAGAAAGAAATTTTTTACCAGGTAAAAGATGTAGTCAATAGTTATCAGGAGCAGGGAATTAAAACATTTATTTCTGGTTCTAAGGCGATAAATGTTTTAATGGGAGATCATATGCTGCAGGATATTCGCTATCTGATTCCTATTATTTTTCTAGTTTTAATTCTGGCCTTATATTTCTTTTTTCAAAAAGCACTGCCTGTATTTTTAGTTATGCTGACAGTAAGTATCAGCAGTATCTGGGCAGTTGGTTTAATGGCCTATCTGGGAATCAATCTTACCCTTGTCTCAACAGTGATTCCAGTTCTGCTGCTGGCTGTTGGCAGTGCTTATGGAATCCATATATTGAGTCATTATTATGATGCTCTGGCAGAGTTAGAGCAAGAATTAACTGCTGCTAAAAATGAAGAACTGATCCTGGCTACAGTAAATCAGCTGGGCAAACCGGTTTTTTTAGCTGCTTTAACTACAGTTGTTGGTTTTGGGTCCCTGGCTTCAAGTCAGATTGTACCAATTAAGAGTTTTGGTATTTTTACAGCTATCGGAATCATTGCTGCTTTTTTGATCGCTTTATTTTTAATTCCTTCTTTATTAAAACTGCCGATTTTTTTTAAAGATAAGAAGGATAGTGACTTTGATAAACTTGAACATTTTGAATCACTGATTTTTACCGTTCATGATTTTTACTCTCAGAAAAGGATTTCTATAATCCTTGCTGTTTTATTAATTATAATTATTTCTGCTCTTGGTTTTAATAAAATAGTTGTAGATACACCTTTAATTGAAATGTTTAAAGAAGAAAGTGAAATTAGACAGGCAGATGATTTTATAAATCAAAATTTTGCCGGGACCAATATAATGAAAGTACTGATTGAGGGCAAGGAAAGAGGAAGTCTGAATAATCCAGAAATTTTAAATGAAATGGATAAATTACAGCAGAGTCTGGAATCAAATTTTGAGTCTGTTGGTAAGACTTCTTCTATCAGCGATTATATCAAACGGATGAACCAGGTTATGCATTATCCAGAAGCAGAAACGGAAGAGACTGAAGCAGAAACGGAAACTAATCAAAACAGCAGCTCTGAAGAAACTACTTCTTCCTTTTATCAGGAGAGCAGTGCTGAAAATCAAACAGAAAGTAAATCTGAAACAACTTCATCTTTTTATCAGGGAGATGGGACAGAAGAAGATAATTCAGATGGAAGTTCCAGTTTTTATCAGGGAGAAGATTCTGAGGTGTCTGAGGAGGCTCAAGAAGAGAAATCTCAGCCGGAAATTATTGCCGGGCCAGATTCCGAAAAAAATATCTCTGAATTAGAATTTATTCAGCTTTTAAATAGAGCAGTTGCTGGAGCAGAAAAATTAGATCTAACTGCTGATCAACTGCTGCAGCTTCTAAAGGAAGAGATGAATTACAATGCAGCTGCCTATTATGAAATTCCTAATAATCTGGAAAAATATGATGCTGAAACAAAAGAAAATTTAAAAAATCTTATTTCACAGTATTTACTTCTTTTCTCGGGGAGTGTGGATGATTTAATCAATGACCAACTGGAACCGGATAAAGCACAAATGTTGATTCAGATTAAGGATCCAAGTAATATAACTGCTGCCAGAATAAAAGATAAAATTGATAATTACAGCAGCAGTAATTTTCCCGCAGATTATCAGACAACAGTTTCCGGTTATGCAACAATGGCTCTGGAAGCAAACAATTTAATTGTCGGCAGTCAAATTAGAAGTATTGTTATTTCATTTATAGTCGTTTTCATTATTGTAGCAGTCTCTTTTAAATCAATAGTTGCTGGTTTTTACGGCATTATTCCCCTGGCCTTTTCGCTGATTATCAATTTTGGGCTAATGGGTCATCTGGGAATCAAACTTGATGTTGGAACAGCAATGGTTGCTTCAATTGCTATTGGTATTGGTGTTGATTATACAATTCATTTTCTGCACAGCTATCATCAAAATAGGAGAGAAAATGATGATCTCTATCAGGTAACGAGAGAAACCTTAAGTTCTACCGGAAAGGCTATTATCTTTAATGCAATTTCTGTCTCAGCAGGATTTTTAGTCCTCTTATTTTCAAACTTTTATCCGCTTGTTTATCTGGGGCTTTTAATAGCTGTGACAATGTTTACTTCATCGCTGGCGGCAATGACTATTTTACCGCTTTTATTAAATATCTTTAAACCTGAATTTATAAAAAAAGCAAATTAAATTTCAATTTGATTAAAATTATAAAGGTTATGTCAAAAAATCTATGAAAAAGTGATGTTGAAGACAGAATTTAGTTTTTAGAGTAAATTTTAATGGTTGGGATGACCGCATTGCCCTTGACAAACACCATCTAAATGCTAGCTGGAGG
>Ga0182238_1000006_pt1 | contig 141586 bp, 129 predicted proteins | sample hydfrates6_PW_90_FD_132439 | JGI IMG/M metagenome (GOLD analysis project Ga0182238, IMG submission 132439) | Subsurface microbial communities from deep shales in Texas, USA - hydraulic fracturing test 6_PW_90 | ecosystem: Environmental > Aquatic > Deep subsurface > Shale gas/oil reservoir >... | reverse complement strand
CCGCCGTCAGCATATACGCCAAGCCGCCTCCGCATCTTAGCTTTCGGAAAGCCGAGTGCGGCTTGGCAACACAAATGTTTTTGGGAGATTCTTAAGAACCCTTTTGCAAAAGGGTACTTAAGCCCCCGGAGGGTCCCCGAAGGGCCGCCGGAGGCCTTCACAGAGGAACGCCCCCGCTGGTCAGGCGGGGGCGTCGGGAGGAGGATGCTTGTCTCAAGAGGTCTTTGTACGAAATTTATCGTTTCATCGCGGCTCGAAGCTTTTCGTAGGTAGCATCGTCGATCTCGCCTTCCGCATAGCGACGCTTGATCACGTCCATTGCGATTGTCTGATGCGAAGGCTGCCGACTGCGAAACAGGCGCACTCCCATGAAAATCAGGGTTCCGAGGAGCAACAGTCCGATCAGGCCGCCGAAGGGCATGTGAAAGGGAAGCCAACCGGACGACATGAATCCGCCGCCTCCCAAGTGGCCGTGGCCGTAGCCGAATCCGCTGTTGCAGAACCAGTTTCCGAATGCGCTCAGCATGTCCATGAATGCTACCTCCTGCTTCAATTTCGCGTTACTTGAGACTAAGCATCCGGCGTGCCAAAACTGTAAAGCCCATTATTCCGGGCGTTTAAAAAGTGACCCCTCCTGCATTCTTGTGCAAGAGGGGTCACTTTCTGCACGAAACATGTGCATATGGGTTGCACTATTACTTCACAACGAGCACCGGGCAGTGGGCGGTATGGAGCACCTTGTGGGTGACGCTGCCGAGCAGGAGGCCTTCGAGGTCGGATTTGCCTTTGGATCCCATGACGATGATATCGCAGTCCTCGGCTTTGGCCACATCGGCAATGACTTCCCCGGGGCGTCCGCCAACGATGCGGTCACGGTAGACCACATCCTGCCTGTCGAAGCGTTCGCGATAGGCGGAGAGGATGTTTTCCGCATCCTGTGTGTAGTGATTGAGCACCCATTGCACGTTGGGTTCGCCCAGTTCGTTGGGGACGGGCTTGCGGCATACGAGCAGCAGGATTTCTGCGTTGGAGCTTTTGGCCATGTCCACGGCGGAGGTTGCGGCGGCGTCGGAATGGCGGGAGCCGTCGACGGGGAGCAGGATTCTTTTCACGTTCATGGCGAATCTCCTTTGTTGCGGCCTTGTTCGTTGCCGGTAAACGGTTCCATGGTGACGTGCCCTTCCTGTGAAATGCCTTCGCGGCGGAGCACGCCGGTAACGGTCCTGAGCAATATTTTCAGGTCCAGCAGCAGCGTCCTGTTCTCAACGTACCAGACATCAAGCTCAAAGCGTTCCGGCCAGTCCACTGCGTTTCTTCCGTTGACCTGCGCCCAGCCGGTGATGCCGGGTCGCACCTCGTGGCGTCTGGCCTGCCTCGGGCTGTAAAGCGGCAGGTACTGCATGAGCAGCGGGCGCGGGCCCACGAGGCTCATGTCTCCTTTTAACACATTGAGCAGTTCGGGCAACTCGTCGAGCGAGCTGGCGCGAAGTGCCTTGCCGAAAGGGGTCAGCCGCTGCGCATCAGGCAGGAGAGTGCCGTCCGGGGCCTCGGCATCGAGCATGGTGCGGAACTTGAGGATGTCGAAAGACTTCCCGTGCAGACCGGGACGCTGCTGACGGAACAGGATCGGGCTACCAAGCTTCAGACGCACCAGAAGCGCCACCGCCATCAGGACCGGCGAGAGCAGGATCAAGGCCGCCATGGAAACGAGGATATCCATCATTCGCTTCATGCGGCCCCCATGGTCTCGAGGATAAGTTCGTTGACGCGGTGCACGTCGAAACGGCGTTCGGCTATTTCACGGCTTCTGCGCCCCATCTCGCGCACCGTTTCGGGCGCCTCGATCATTCTGAGCATGGCCTGCTCCAGCGCGTCGGTATCTCTCGGCGGGATGAGGCAACCGTTGACGCCGTCTTCCACGGTGAGCCGGCATCCGGGCGCATCCGTGGTGATAACGGCCCTTCCGGTGCTCATGGCTTCAAGAACCGAGCGCGGCACGCCTTCGCGATAGCTCGGAAGCACATAGACGGTACATCCGGACAGCAGGGGGCGGACATCTTCCACGGGATCGAGCACTTCGGCTCCTGTTCTGCGCTTCCATTCGCGGATCTCGTCCTCACCGAGGGCGTCGCGCCCCTGCTCCGGACTGCCTGCGAGCCGGAAGATCGCTTCGGGAAAACGCTTTTTGAGCCGCTCCGACGCTTCCAGAAAATGTTCCACTCCTTTGGAACGCAGAAAGCGTGACAGGCACAGGAAAACCGGCGGGCCCTGCGGCGGCTCCGAATACGCGTAATGATCCAGATCCACGCCGGTGCCGTCGGTCACTTCGGTGCGCATTCCTTCAGGCACCACACCGAGCTTTTTGAAGAATGCCAGATCATCGGAATTCTGAAAGAAAACGGCTTGGTTGGGACGGAGTCCGGCAGCATAGAGGCCACGAACGAGGTTGAAGATCAGACGTCGCTTCATGCCCGCGTCTTCCGTAAAGGCGTAGCCAAGGCCGGTTATCATGGAATAGATGGCCGGCACGCCCGCCAGTTTTGCGGCGAGGGACCCGTAAACCACGGGCTTGATGGTGTAGGACAGCACCGCGTCCGGGGCTATCTCCCGGAACATGCGCTTGAGGGTCAGCAGCGAGCCGAGATCGCTCAGGGGGTTCAGCCCGCGACGGTTCAACGGGATTTCCCGGTAGCGTGCGCCCATGGCCTCCAACTGCGGGCCTGGTGAAGGGGAAAACGGAGGCGCCATGGCCACAACCTCGTGTCCCTGCTCCAGCATGGCCCGCACCAGCGACCCGCGAAAATTGATGAGTGACGGGGCGTACCCGCCGAGGAGAGCTATCTTCATGTAATGATGCGTCGGCTACGGGGTTCGGGTCAATTCCAGCGGTCCAGCCAGCTCTGCAGCATAAGCACGCCCCAGAGGGCGTATTCATTGTCGCGCCGTCCGGACATGTGGTCATTAAGAGCCCGGGCCACGGGCACACCGTTTTCCAGTATGCCCTGCTCCAGCTTCTTCGGATGCAGGGTGTCTCGCGTCCAGTCGCGAAGCGGGCCGCGCAGCCACTCGCCAAGCGGCACGCCGAAGCCCATCTTGGGGCGGTCGGTCAGCTCACGCGGCACATGTTTGTCCAGGATGTCGCGCAGCACGAGCTTTCCCCTGCCGTGGGCCACCTTGTAGGATTCCGGCAAACGCCATGCGAACTCCACTACGCGGTGGTCGAGATACGGGGCGCGGCTTTCGAGCCCCACGGCCATGGCGGCGCGGTCCACCTTGGTAAGAATGTCGCCGGGCAGATAGCTCAGGGAGTCCTGATACTGCATCCACTCCCGGAACGAGAGCCCTTCCGGCGCCTGCGCCTGAAGAGGCGGAGCGGGGACGCCGGTCAGTTCTTCCGGGCGATCCCATGTGGAACACAGCGCGGCATAAAGCCCCTCACGATGCGGCTGAATCATGACCCGTGCCAGCTTGTGCAGCTTGAAACCCGGATTGTTCATGCGACGCGAGGAAGGCAGCAGCGGCTCCCAGAAAGCATACAGCGAGTCAAGTTTTCGCGGCGAAGCGGAATGAATGGCGCGAGACACTGCTCTGCGAAGCGGCAGCGGCAGCCCCGACAGCCTGCTCCAGAGCTTCGGCGCCGTGACGTGTCGGTTGTAGCCGCCGAACGTTTCATCACCGCCGTCCCCGGAAAGGCAGACCGTGACATGCTCGCGAGTCAGCCTCGAAACGAGCGCGGTGGGCAACATGGAAGCGTCCGCGAACGGCTCGTCCCACATGTCTGGCAGATTCGGCAGCAGATCGAGCGCTTCATCAGGGGAGACGATCAGCTCCGTATGCTCCGTGCCCAGATACTCCGCTATCTTCCTTGCCTGCGCCGATTCGTCAAAGGCCGGATCATCGTAGCCGATGGTGAAGGTGCGCACCGGGGAATCGGAAACCTTGCGAGCCAGCGCGGTTATCAGGCTCGAATCAATGCCGCCGGAGAGCAGCGTGCCGAGTGGCACGTCCGACTCCAGTTGCATCCCCACGGCCTCGGTCAGCAGCTCTTCCAGTTCCGCTGCGGCCAGCTCCCTGCTCCCTTCGAACGGCTCCAGCCCGCCCTGCGAGACCACGTCATGCAGGCGCCAATAGGCTTTGGTCTGCACCTGTCCGTACGGAAGCACCGTGAGCATGGTGCCCGGCTCCAGCTTGTGCACGCCCTGCCAGATGCAGTGCGGCGCGGGAACATACTGGTAGCGCAAAAACAGGGAGACTGCCTCGGGATTCACCTGCCTGGAGAAAGCGGGATGCGCCGTCAGCGCCTTGAGTTCGGAGGCAAACAGGAAGCGGTTGCCGTCGAGGGACCAGTACAGGGGCTTTTCCCCCATGCGATCCCGGGCGAGGATCAGCTGCCGTTCGCGCGTATCCCATACCGCAAAGGCGAACATGCCGATTGCACGGCGCAACGCGCCTTCGACGCCCCATGCCTCGATGGCGGCGAGCAGCACCTCGGTATCCGAGCCGCCGCGCCACGGCAGAAAGGGCCCGCCTTCATCCTGAAGATCGGCCCGAAGCTGATGAAAATTGTAGATTTCGCCGTTAAGCACCAGCGCAAAACGGCCGGAGCGCGAAAGCATCGGCTGCGCTCCCGCGTCGCTCAGGTCGATGATGGCGAGGCGTCTGTGAGCCATGGCCAGTCCCTGCAGCTCGTCCACGTGCAGGCCGTGGCCGTCGGGCCCCCGGTGAATGAGGGTGTCGGCCATGCGCCGCACGCGGGTACGCAGCTCGTCGGCCCCGGTCCGGCGGGCGATGTCGAGGATACCGGCAATTCCGCACATGTCCGTCACATAGCAGGGCCACCGGTGTCGGGCAATGTTTTTCCCCGGTGTCACAAGGGGTTCCTTGCCCATCCGGTGGTGTTTGGAGTATGTTTCCGCCATGCGCCGCAAGCGAAGGCGGCAGAACAACAAGCATCCGGGTCCCCAGCATGAGCATATCCCCCAAACAGTCGGCCGCCACACAGGCCGCCTTGAGCAGAAGATTTCTGCGCAATCTCGCATGGCTGTGCCTTGTGGGACTTCTTTTCGCGGGCGGACAGGCCGTGCGCTGGTTTCACTTGAACGCGCAATCCTCGACCATAGACGCGGCGCTGGAGCAGGAATACCGCTCCGTGCTTGGCGACGAGATGGGCAGCGAGCCGTACGGCAGGCTCCAGTTCGAGGCCGGGAAACTGCAGGCGGAACGCAAGATCGGGCTCGACCCCTTGCGACTCATGGCCGCCCTGAGTCGCAACGACACCCTCGGCCTGCAGGTCTACTCCATCACCGTGGACGGCCTTGAAGGCCGCGTCGAGGGAGAAATGATCCCCGGCAAAAAGGCCCTCAGACAGTTCATGAAACGCCTTGAGGAAGAGGATTCCTTCACTTTCGAACTGGAACGGACCACGCCCGTGGCCGGAGCCGTGCGCTTCGCCATGACCGTGGGGAGGCGATAGCATGGCGCGCCGTGAATATTTCTGGGAATCGCGTGATCTTGCGTCGCAGAAGCGGTTCTTCCGCATGACGCTCGGCGGGCTGATCGTACTGTTCGTCATGCTTTGGGCCGGGCTGAACTACATGGCCCGCGCAGAACGCAAGACCATCGAAAAACGTCGCGCGGAATATGAGCGCGTGGTGGACATCGTCCGCGAAGTCAGGGTGCTGCGCGCCTCCATGGGCGAGCTGTCGCAGACCGATGCAATGAGCGCCGTGCGCACGATTCTGGCCGGATACGACGAGTTTCCGCCCTCCATGCTGCTGCGGCGCGAGAACGGTGTTGAAGTTTCCTTCCCCGGCATTCCCGTGTCCGATCTGGCGACGTTTCTCAGTGATATCCGCAGCCGCGCCAACCTGCAGGCCAGATTCTTCGAGGTGGAGCCGTCCTCCAGCGGTCGCGGTCTTGCCCGGGCGCGCATGATCCTTGCGAGGGGAACATGAGAAAGCGCATCAGCGAACTCAGGGGGCTGGGCTGGTTCATCTGCGCCTTTCTCGGCCTCGCGGCGGGCGTCGCGCTGTTTACCCCGTGGCAGAGCATCTGGACGCGGGCGCTGGTCTCCGTGGACGAACAGGTCGCCAACGTACGCCTGTCATGGCAATCCATCGACCGCGCTGGGCTGTCCGGCTTCCGAGTGGTGGGCCTGAACGTGGGCCTCGTGCAGTCCCCCGGCGAGCTGCGCTTCAATCACGCCGACGTCCGGGTGGGGCTGAACGAGTGGAACGTCCGGCTCGACACCGGCGGCGCGGAATGCTTCCTGACGCTGGAGCAGAACGGACAGGTCTCCTTCGAAGGCGACATGAATCTGAGTTACCTGCTCTCCGATGACCTCAAGGGACAGGTCCGCGTGGCCGGAAATATCCGCCGCGGCGGGGGAAGCAAGCCTTCGGGCTGGGTGGACCTGCGCACGCAGGCCGTGAACGTCGGCGGCAGAGCCTACGGCGACGTGGCCTTCATGGGGGAATTCGAGGGCAGGATGATGCAGATACGCGAGTTTTCCCTGGGTGAACCGGTCAGTATCCGCGCTGAGGGAACGGCTCTGGTTGATCCGGCGGACATTCCGGGGACGATATTTCAGGTGGAAGGTACCCGTAAAACGCCAGACGGCGACGAGTCCTTCCTTACGGAATCGAGCCTGCGCAGCCTGTTTGACATGAAATAGAGAATTTGCGGTGCCTGTTTTTTTTGGCTAGTGTCCCACTCGCGCCACATTCCGGCATCCAACCAGCAACAACGCGGAAGGACCCCCATGGGAACCGGCCTTGTGCATTCCATCGACACCGCCATTAGCGGACGCTCTCCCTGGAAAGGCGACGCGCTCTGGGCCACCTGCTGGTGCCTGGGCCTCTACCTGTTCACCCTCGTTCTGCGCCTGAGCCTCTGGACCGTATGGGATCACCCCATGCTTCAGGTCAACGGCGAGTTCCTGCTCTCCACCCACGACTCGTACCTCTGGCTTGCCAAGGCGCGCGACGTGACCTTTGCCGAGCCGGAACACATGGCGTGGCTGACAAAAATGATTCACGAGCTCACCGGAATCGGACTGGGCGACATCGGCTTCTGGGGCCCTGCCTTCTTCGCCAGCCTTCTGGCGCCCGTCTGTTTCCTCTGGGGCTGGCTTGCCGGCGGACGCTCCGGCGGCATCGTGGCGGGCTTCATCGGCGCCATGAGCTACGGTTTTTTCCAGCGCAGCAAGCTCGGCTATTACGACACCGACCTCTTCACCATGCTCATGCCGCTGCTTGCGGCCCTTGCTCTCGCATGGTGGGGGCGCTCCTTTTTCCGCCGCAGCTGGTTGCCCGCCAATGCGGCCCCCATGCGCGAGACCATATCCTCCCCGTGGACCGCGCTCGCCGTAGGCCTGCTCCTGCGCATGGCGAGCTGGTGGCATCAGGACCTCGCCTTCCTGAACTCGCTGCTGGTCATGGTCGCGGGCGTGATGATCATTCTGCTCGCGGTCCCGGAACGCAGGCTGCGCGGCATGCTTGAATGGACTGCCATCCTCATGGCCGCGCTTCCGGGCATGGGCCTTGGGATGCTCAAGCTCCTTCCACTTCCCGCCGTCATGCAGCTCCCGGCGTTTTCAAGGTCCTTCATTTCCATCCTGTTGGCGGCCATCATCCTCTGGCTGATTCACGCCGACCGCATCCCTGCGCTGCTTAAAAAGCATCAGCGGCAGTGGTGGCTCAGCACCGCGATCTTTCTTTTCGTCACCCTGCTGCTCACCAACGTCCTGCTCTATCCTGCCACCAGACTGCTGGAAAAGGTGGCGACCTACCTCGGAGCCGTTCCATCTTCCGGCGGCGCGTCCGGTCAGTCGGCAGCATCTTTCCCGTCCATCATTTCAAGCGTTGTCGAGGCGGCCGAGGTAAGCTTTTCGCAAGTGCTTGCCAAGATTTCGCTGAACAGCGTGTGGCTCGGCGGCCTGTCCCTCGTCTGCGCCGTCATCATCGTGGCCTTCCGGCCGGAGACGATCCTGCTTTTGCCCATGCTGCTCATTGCGGTCATGGGGCTTCAGCTCGGCACGCGCTTCGCCATGTTCGGCGGCGGCGCTTCGGCCATATTCCTCGGATTGACCGCCAACACGGCGGGCAACCTGCTCTTCGGCGAGCACAGACTGCGCCAGTGGGGGCAGCCCGCGCTTCAAGCGGCGATCGGCCTTGCGCTGCTCGCTCCGGCATACATGGATTACCGCGCCATGCCGCCCACTCCGGTGGTGACGAAGCCCCACGCCGAGGCGCTCATGGGCCTGCGCGAGCGCATCGAGCCAGACTCCGTCATCTGGACATGGTGGGACTGGGGGTACGCCACATGGTACTACTCCGGCATCCGCCCGCCCATTGACGGCGGAAGGCACACCGGCGAGGACGTCTTCCCCATGGCCCATGCGCTTGCCACGACTTCTCCGCAGCGCGCCAACCAGATGCTGTTCTATGCCACATCCAAAGGCTTCGAACCGTTCAAGGGCATGAGCGCGGACAAGGCGCAGGCCATGGTCGAATCGCTTGGCGAAAGCGAATCCTCCTTCGGCGTGACACGGCCGCAATATTTTGTGGTAAGCTGGAAGAACATCCGGCTGACGCGCTGGATTTCCCATTTCGGCAACTGGAACCTGAATACCGGAAGCACCGAAGAATACGACATCGTGAATTCACAACCATCCCAGCTTCGATACAACGTTCAGCACGGCGCGATAGCCAATCCTTCGGGACAGCGAATGCGCGTCGAGAGCATCGACATCATCGGCGCGAACGGGGTCAAGAATCGCTATTACCCCCTGAATGCGCAGTCGTCGCGCCTGTTGCGCAAGACGCCGCATCTGGTCATCAACGGCCTCATGGGCAAGCCGTTCCTGCTCAGCCCGGAGGCATACGACAGCATGCTGGTCAGGCTGTTGCGCGATGACCCCGAAAGTCCCATGATACGAAAACACTTCCGGCTCGTGGCCGACGGATTGCCTTTTGTGCGCATCTACGAACTGGTCAACCCGGAAAAGCAATAGGAGACAGAATATATGTCAATTCCCTTCATCGACCTCAAGACGCAGTACCGTGAAGTCGAAGACGCCGTGAGAAGCGGCATCGACGCGGTTCTCGAACACGGTAAATACATCATGGGCCCGGAAATCACCGAGCTCGAATCCAAACTGGCCGACTTTGCCGGGACAAGACACGCCGTGGGCTGCGCCTCCGGCACGGACGCGCTTATGATGGCGCTGATGGCCCTTGGCGCCGGTCCGGGCGACGCGGTATTCACCACCCCGTTCACTTTCATGGCCACCGCCGAGACCGTGTCCCTGCTGGGCGCGACCCCGGTGTTCGTGGACATCGATCCCGTGACCTTCAACATGGATCCCGCCGACCTCAAGCGCAAGATCGCCAAGGTCAAGGACGAGGGCAAGCTGCGCTGCAAGGGCGTCATTGCCGTGGACCTGTTCGGCCTTTCCGCCGAGTACGAGGCTCTCCAGCAGCGCGCCCGCAACAACGGCATGTTCCTCATCGTGGATGCGGCCCAGTCCTTTGGAGCCACCTACCACGGCAAGCGCACCACCGCCTTCGGCGACGTGGCCTGCACCTCTTTCTTCCCGGCCAAACCGCTGGGCTGCTACGGCGACGGCGGCATGTGCTTCGCCAATAGCGACGAGATGGACAAGCTGCTGCGCTCCATCCGCGTGCACGGCATGGGCGACGACAAGTATGACAACGTGCGCCTTGGCATCAACGGCCGCCTCGACTCCATGCAGGCCGCCGTGCTGCTGGCGAAATTCGCCATCTTCCCCGGCGAGATCGAGAAGCGCAACGAGATCGCCACCCGCTACAACGAACTGCTCGCCGACGTACCGGGCGTCACCCCGCCCACGGTTCCGGAAGGACTGGAATCGGTGTGGGCCCAGTATTCCCTGCTGGCCGAATCCTCCGAACACCGCGAGGAGCTCATGGGCAGGCTCAAGGCCGCGGACATTCCGTCCGTGATCTACTACCCGATCCCGCTGCACCTGCAGACCGCCTACAAGTCGCTGGGGTACCAGCGCGGCGACCTGCCCGTGTGCGAAGGCATCGCCGAGCGCATCTTCAGCCTGCCGATGCACCCGTACCTCACGGCCGAGCAGCAGGAGACCATCGTCACCGCGCTGAAGACCGCCTGCTAGGGAGCCTCCTGATGCGCATGCCCACCTTCTTCGCCCTGTTTCGGCCCTTTGCCTTTGGGCTGGCCGTGGCATACTGCCTGACGGGATTTGCCGACCTGCCGGATCCCATCCGGCTGGGCGGACACACCGCCACGGCACAAGGCGTGGTGGGCGGCGACGAAGCGCTTCTGGTCACCCAGCGCAACATCCTGCGCATCGGCTCTCCCTTCTCGGCCCCCATCTACGGGCAGGAGGAACGCTTTGAAGGTTTGGTCCCCGAACAGGACTACAACGGCTGGTCCGTGAACCGAGACAGCGAAAGCGGAGAATACCGAGGCTGGGTCGCACCGGAATAGCGACAAGAGAAGATACAAAAACACGAACCGCCGGGCGCCTTGCGCTCGGCGGTTTTTCATGCCGATTCAGCCAACCACCACCTGATTGCGGCCACCTTCCTTGGCGTCGTACAGGGCTTGATCCACACGCTTGACGAACTCGTCCGACGATTCGGCGGGGCGACGCATGGCGACGCCGAAGCTTGAAGTTATCTGCCGGGGAACGCCGGTGAAGTCCGAAGCCTCCACCGCTTCGCGAAGCCGCTCCGCCGCTTCCACGGCGCGGTCCATGTCCGAGGCTGGCAGCAGCACCATGAATTCCTCGCCACCCCAGCGGGCGAAGAAATCCGAACGGCGGATATCCGACCGCACCAGCGCGGATATCTCCCGCAGGACGCTGTCGCCCACGTCATGACCGTAGGTGTCGTTGATGGACTTGAAATGGTCGATGTCGAACATGATCAGCGACAGGGTTCTGTCGCGAACCGCGCACTCTTCGAGAATGCGCAGGAAACTGCGCCGATTCAGGGCGCGGGTCAGCGGATCGGTGGATGCCTCGTCCGCCAGATGCCGCCGCTCGTCCTCCAGCGCGCTCACGTCATGGAAGCTGATGAGACGTATCCCGGAACCGGGAAGTGAACTGTGGTTAACCGAAAAGACCCCCGGCAGACCGTCCGGGTTGGCAGGATTCACCAAATGCGCCACGTGGTCCACGTCCAGCCTGTCGTCAGTCACGGCGGCGATCCAGCGTTCGTCACCGCCCTCATAGACAGTCCCGTCAAGCCGTTCCATATACTCTCCGGGACCGGCACCGTCCGCGTTCATGGCTTCGTGGTCCTCGTAGCCGCAATAATTGGCCAGCGGGCGGTTTGCGTAAATTACGCGCCCATCCTTTTCCAGCAGGGCCATCGCCGGAAACGCATCCAGCAGGCGATGCAGGTCGCGGTCCGCCTGACGCAGCCTGCGCCGAAGGAAGACGTTTCGCGCACAACGGCGCAACGCCGTCAGCAACCGGTCCTGATCCACGGGGCTTCTGATGAAGGCATCCACGTTGCGCTCCACCACCTCCAGCAGCCTCCGGGGGTTGTAGCTGTCATAGACAACGATCACCGGGGCATCCTCCCGCTCGCGCCGAATGAGCGTCACGGGGTCGTTACCGTGGCTGTCGGAAAGGTTCATGTCCACCAACGTCACATCCGGCGACTCCGCCCGGAAACGCTCCAATGCAGTAGCTGCGTCCGCTGCCGCCGCGACGCTGGACACGGCTCTGCCCAGCATTTCCACGAGCCGCTCGCGTTCGTAATCGTCTTCAAGGGCCACCAGAATGCTGAGTCGCTGTCTGGAACGCGCCATGAACACCGCCTTTTAGGGTTGATTTATCCTTCTCTCCGATTGCATCCGCAATCACGACGGATGTCAATGAGAGCTTCGCCACAACAAAAGCCCCCCGGCCGACAACGACCGGGGGGCGTATTCACTTCTTCAGCAACAGGGCTATTCGGGTTTCTGGACGTCCACCACCTTGACTCCGAACTCCTTCACCTTGTCGGTCGGCGGTTCGAAGATGGCAGCCATGAACGGCGTGGATGCTCCGGGCCGCAGGAAGGTGTTATTGGAGAGAATGCCCACCTCGGAGGCAAGACCTTCCTCGATTTCCTGCTTGGACTGCACGCGCAGCTGGAACATGGAGAGCGTGTTGCCGCCCATGACCCGCTGTGAAGTCAGCACATTGCCGTTGGTGTCATAAAGGAAGACCTCCACCTCGATGCGCTCGCGCGGCGTATCGAAGGCGTTGACCGCCTCGCCCTGCACCACGAAGACCAGTCCGGCCTTTTCATTCTGCACATAGTACTGGCGGACGTTCTTGAGTTCGATGTTCTTGATCTTCTCTTCCGGGGAAAGCGGAGCCTCGGCTTCACCTTCGTCGAACATGCTGCCAATGACCGGTACGTCCGAAAGGAGAGCGGCAGGGTCGATGCCGAAAAACTTCCACGCCTTGAAATACCACCCTGCGGCGATACCTGCGGCAATGAGGAAAATGACGATCATGGCGACCCATTTGCCCTTGCCGCCCGTCTGAGGTTCGCTGCCGCCCTCGTCGAGATCAAAGTCGGTTTCGAACGGACCTTCGGAAGCTTTTTCGGCAGGCTCGTCGGTTTCGTCCTCATCCTGCTCGAAAAGGTCCCCCTCTTCGGGTTCCTCATCGAAAAGACCGCCTTCGAGATCGTCTCCCTCGGAAGGCGCTTCAGAGGATTCGGGCGCGGCTTCCGGCTCGTCATCGTCATCGCCGAACAGGTCGGCATAGTCATCATCTTCCGGGGGGGCCTGCGCACCGCCCGGGGCCGGGGCATCAGCCTCTTCCGGCTCGTCGTCGCCGAACAGGTCGCTCAGGTCGTCTTCGGGCTCGGAGGGGGCAGCCGCAGCTTCGGGTTCTTCGGCGGGCTGCTCGTCGGCCTCTGGGGTGAAGTCTTCTGAGGAAACTTCGTCCGCGTTTCCGACAGGCTCGTCGAAAAGGCTGTCAAAGTCGTCATCCGCGGGCGTGTCATCGTCAGCAAAGACGTCGCCACCATGCTCGGCGGGTTCTTCCGTTTCAGCGGCGGCCTCCTGAGCGGGCGATTCCTGTCCCGCCGGTTCGTCGGCCGGGGCTTCGCCCTGTCCGGCGACCTCGTTGAACGCCTTGTCGAACTCGTCGTCCGTGTCCGGTGCGGCGGTTCCGGCACCGGTTTCGGGCTCCTGATCAAGCAGGTTCTCCACTTCCTCCTCGGGCATGGAAGCGGGTGGTTCAGCCTTGAAAATATGGCTGCAACGGGAGCACTTTACCTTGGTTCCGCCGGCGGGGATGCGATCCTCGGGCAGATTGTATTTCGTCTCGCAGTTCGGGCACGTAACGATCATGGCGCGCACCTTTGGGTGATCGGTTTACTTTCCGGCATCGGTGGAGAGTTCGTAGATGCCGTCAAGCTCGCGGTAGCGTTCAGCGTAATCCAGACCGTATCCCACAATGAACCCTTCCGAAAGGTTGAATCCGGCAAAGTCCACCTGGACGCCTGTCTCACGTCTCTCATGCTTATCAATTAGCGCACAAATTTTCAAACTCTTGGGATTTCTCCGCTTCAACACGTGCAGCAGGAAGTCCATGGAGTGTCCGGTATCGACGATATCCTCAATGACCAGCACGTCCTTGCCTTCGATGGGAACCTCAAGATCCTTGGAGAAAATGACGTCCTCGCTGCGGGAAGTGGCGGAGCCGTAGCTGGCCAGCCGCACGAAGTCCACTTCCATGGGCCTGTCCACCCTGCGGATCAGGTCGGAGAAGAACAGGAACGCGCCCTTGAGCACACAGATGCACACGAGCGGTTCTTCGTTGTTTTCGTAGCTTTGCACGATTTCGCGTCCGAGAACGTCGATGCGTTCACGGATGGTTTCGCCGGTGATGAAGGGGGTCAGCTTATGGCCCATTGCTATCGGTCCCGTCGGGTTTACAGTTCAATGGTCATGGCCGTCTCGTTGCACAGGTCCGGGAACCGGGGGCAGTTGAGACAGTCGGCCCATATCTTCTGGTTGAGGTTTTCCATTTCGGTGTAGGCAAAGCCCATGCGCTCGAAGAATCCCGGCACCTCGGTCAGCGTGAATATCGAATAGATGCCAAGCGTCAGGGCCTCGCTCAGGGCGGCTTCAACGAGCTTGCGCCCGAGTCCCGCCCCCCGGCAGTCCTTGCTCACCACGAGCGAGCGAATCTCCGCCAGATCGGCCCAGGTGATGGAGAGGGCCACGCAGCCGATGATCTCGCCGTCTTCCTCCACCACGAAAAAATCCCTCAGGTGGCTGTACAGCTGACTGAAGGAGCGAGGCAGAACAAGGGATTCGTGATCTTCCTGCCGAAGCAGCAGGGTGTGAATGGCCCTGACGTCCGGAATTTTCGCCTTGCGAATTATCATGCTCGGGGTCCGTTATTTTGTAGGGAAACGGTTGCGCAGGGCGTCATGCTCCGCAGCGGAGAACTCGTCCGGATGCGTGAGGCTGCGCATCAGCGTGTGCAGCACTTCGGGGCTGTAGCCCTCGAAGCTGTAAAGATGCTCTCCGGAGGCGTTATAGAAATCGCTGCGCGGGATGCCGCTGATGCGACGTTTGCGCAAGAGACCTTCCGTGGCGCGGTACACGTCAAGGGGCGTCTCGCCGCCGAAGAACTTGTCGATCTGCTCCGGCCCGTCGTTCACCGAAATGGCCAGAATGTCCACGCTGTCGCCCGCCTCGCGCTTGTAGCGTTCAAGCTCGGGGATTTCCTTCATGCAGGGCGGGCACCACGTGGCCCAGAAGACCACCAGCGTCGGCGTCCCCTTGGATTCCGAAAGTTTCGCCTCCATGGCGGAGGGGTCGAGCACAGGATATTCGGCGGCCGAAGGCAGACACCCGGCCAACAGAATTATCAGCGCCATGAGGGGCGCATGGATGAAGCGTGCGGTTTTCATCGCATCATCATAGCAGGGATCGTCGCGGAATCAAAGTGCAAGAATCCGACCTTACTGCACCAGATTCTGTGCAATTCGCACCGCGTCGAGCGCATCCGTGCTCCAGCCGTCCGCGCCGATGGCGTTGCAGAACTTCTCGGTGACCACCGCGCCGCCGATGATGACCTTCACGTCCATGCCGCGCTCGCGCACCAGCTTCACCGTGTCTTCCATGCGGACCATGGTGGTGGTCATGAGCGCGGAAAGCCCGATGATGCTGGCCTTGTGCTCCACCGCGGCTTCCACGATGCGCTCGGCGGGCACGTCCTTGCCGAGGTCGATCACCTCAAAGCCATGGTTGCCGAGCATCAGGCATACGATGTTCTTGCCGATGTCGTGAATGTCGCCTTCGACGGTGGCCATGATGACCACGGGCTTGCTGCCGCCCTCGGATTCGGCCTCAAGCAGCGGCTGGAGACGACCAAAGGCGGTCTTCATGGTCTCGGCGGAACGCAGCAGCTGCGGCAGGAAGTATTCCTTGCGCTCGTACTTCTCGCCCACCTCCATGATGCCGGGGATGAGCAGGTCATTCACCAGATCCATGGCCGACATGCCGGACTCCAGCTTTTTCTCCACCAGATCGAGGATGGCGTCGCGGTCGCCCTTGACAACGGCGGAGAACACCGGGTCGGCATCATCCTGCGATCCCGAGGAGGCCGAAGCTCCCCCGCCGGTCGCCGCGGGTGCGGCCGTGCCCGGCGTCCAGTCGGAGTAGCCTTCGATGTACCGCTGCGCCTGCTTGTCGCGGTCCAGCAGCACTTCCACGCTGTGCAGGGTTTCCTGCAGCCGGGCGGAGTTGGGGTTGGCGATGCAGGAAGTCAGCCCCGCGCCCATGGCGAGGGCCAGGAAATTGGAGTTGAGCAGTTCGCGGGCGGGCAGGCCGAAGGATATGTTGGACAGGCCGATGGTAGTGGCCAGCCCAAGGTTTTCCTTGCAGTGGCGGATGAGCTCGAGGCTGGCCCGGGCCGCTTCCGGCTTGGAGGACACGGTCAACGCCAGCGCGTCCACCACGATCAGGCGGCGCGGGATGCCCAGCGCGTCGGCTTCCGCCAGCAGCCGTTCCAGCACCTCGATGCGTTCGGCGGCGGTTACGGGCAACTTCTTGCCTTCCAGCGGCAGCAGGATGAACGGCGCGCCGAACTTGCGGCACAGCGGGCCGAGGCGTTCCATCTTGCCGGGCTCGCCGGTGATGGAGTTGACCAGCGGCGAGCCGGGATAGTTCCACAGGGCGTTCTCCACCGCGTCGGAGTCGTTGGAGTCGATGCAAAGCGGACACTGGTAACGGGCCACGAGGGACTTGACCAGCTCCGGCAGCAGCTGCCCTTCATCGACCATGGGCGCCCCCACGTTCACGTCGAGCACGGGCGCGCCAAGCTCGGTCTGCTCCGTGGCAAAGCGCATGGCCTCGTTGAAGCGGCCTTCCTGAAGTTCTTCGGTGAGCAGCTTCTTGCCGGTGGGGTTGATGCGTTCGCCGATAATGACCGAGCGATGGTCGAAGCCAAGGGGCACGGATACGGCGCGCGACGTCACCACGGTGCTCGCATGGTCGGTCTTTTGCGGCATGGCCCAGCTGCGGCCCTCGGCCTTGGCGCGCAGGGCGCGGATATGGTCCGGGGTGGTGCCGCAGCAGCCGCCGATGATCTTTGCACCAACGTCCAGAAATTTCACGGCTTGTTCGGCGAACGGCTCGGGCGCGAGACGAAAGACGGTATTGCCTTCTTCGTCCAGTTCCGGAAGACCGGCGTTGGCCTCGGCGAAAACCGGCGTTTCAAGCCGCGGCAGCCACTGCACCAGCGTGTCGTACATCTGCTCCGGGCCTGCGGAACAGTTGGTGCCGATCAGCTCCACGCCAAGGTTCTGCATGGTATCCACGTATGTCTGCGGCGAGGTGCCGGTCAGACAGGCGGAACCCTCGAAGGTCATTGAGGTGGCCACGGGCAGGTCGCAGACCTCGCGCGCCGCCACGACCACGGCCTTGATCTCGGCAAGATCGAAATGCGTCTCGGCAAGGATCAGGTCCGCACCGCCGGCGACGATACCCCGAATCTGCTCGCGGTAGATATCCACCATTTCACGGAAGCTCAAGGGACCAAGCGGCTCCACGAACTTTCCGGTGGGCCCAACGGAGCCGGCGACGAAGGAACGGCCGTCTGCCACTTCGCGGGCGAGTTCCACCATGCGGCGGTTCAGTTCGAAGACGTCGGCCTTGCCCTCCAGCTTGGGCGCGGAGCCGCCGAAGGTGTTGGAGGTGATCAGGTCGGCCCCGGCCTCCACGTAGTCTGCATAGGCCGAGCGGATGACGTCCGGCGCCTCCATCCCCCACAGTTCGGGGGAAAGTCCGGCGGGCAGCCCCCTGCTCTGAAGCAGGGTTCCGTAACCGCCGTCAAAGAAATATACCTTGTCGTCTGCGAGCGCTTTCCTGAAATCAGCCACGATGGTCTCCAGTGCCGTCCCCGGACGCGGGGAGCTTCATTCTAATATCAAGATTATTTGATATAACCCGGAAGTCGCGAAAAATCAAGCCTCCGGACATTGGGGGAGAGTCCGGCCCTAGCGAAAAACATTGAAAAGGACAAATAAAAAATATACGCTCATTTTTTATTGTTCCAAAATCGAAAATGGGCGCATTTGCCCGCCGAATATACCCCAGATACGACAATGGCACCCGATAAGAAGAGCATCGATCCCGAAATCGAGATCACCGAAGAAGAAGAGATCGATCCCGAGATCATCTCCGAAGAAGAAGCGTCGCGAGACGAATTTCTTCCGGTGACCAAGACCCCGACCCTGCCCGCGTCCTTTGACCGCAAGAGTTCGGAGGTCTCCATACGCGACCCGCTGCAGTTGTACCTACGGGAGATCGCGCGCTTTCCCATGCTCAAGCCCGAAGAGGAGCTGGAGCTCGCCCGCCGCGTGCGTGACGACAACGATCAGGACGCCGCGTTCCGGCTGGTGTCCTCGCATTTGCGCCTGGTGGTCAAGATCGCCATGGACTTCCAGCGGCGCTGGATGCAGAACGCACTCGACCTGGTGCAGGAAGGCAACGTGGGTCTGATGAAGGCCGTTCAGAAATTCGATCCGGAAAAGGGCATCAAGTTTTCCTATTACGCGGCGTTCTGGGTCAAGGCGTACATCCTCAAGTACATCATGGACAACTGGCGCATGGTCAAGGTGGGCACCACGCAGACCCAGCGCAAGCTGTTCTACAACCTGAACAAGGAACGCCAGCGGCTCCAGACAATGGGCTTCGACCCCACCACCGAGCTGCTCTCCGAAAAGCTCGACGTCAGCCCCTCGGACATCGAGGAGATGGACCAGCGCCTGTCGCGCAACGACATGTCGCTCAACGCGCCCATCGGCGAGGAATCCGACGCCACGCGCATGGACTTCCTGCCCGCGTTGGACCCCGGCGTGGAAGAAAAGCTCGCCAACGACGAAATCACCGAGATCCTGCTGCAAAACATCAAGGGTATTGAGCCCATCCTCAACGAGAAGGAGCTGGTCATTCTCCGCGAGCGGCTGCTTTCGGAAAATCCCGTGACGCTGCGGGAAGTGGGCGAACGCTTCGGCGTCACCCGCGAGCGCGTACGGCAGATTGAGGCCCGCCTGCTCACCAAGATTCGCGAGCACCTCGCCGAGGCGGTCAAGGACTTCTCCCGCGACTGGATCGAGGAAGAGGCATAGCCCAAACCATGGAGACCCGATGAAGCGCACCGCACTCCTGCCCCTGGCCCTGTGCCTCCTGCTCGGGGCCTGCGCGCCGAAGACCGCCCCCGCGCCGAGCGATCCGGTCAAAGCCGCGCCGCAGTCCCTCGAAGCCAGAACCACGTACAACTACCTGCTGTATCAGGACTATCTTTCCAGAATAAACCGCCTGAGCATGAGCGGCGAAGCACCGGACCAGACAGCGCTCGCGGAACTTCGCACCTCGGCGGCCGATGCCCTGCGCCGCGTCATCGGGGCCGAGCCGGACCCGCAGCTCTACCTTGAGCTGGCAAGCCTGTACTGGAACAGCCCGGACGCCGGAGCCAGAGCCCGCGACATCCTGACCGACGGGCTGGCGAAATTCCCCGAGAACCCGCTTCTGACGACCTATCTGGCCCGTTCGTGGATGCAGGAAGGCAAGCGCAAGAAGGGCCTCACGATTCTGGAAGATTACGTCAAGGCACACCCCGAGGAATACGAGGTGCGCATCCGTCTGGCGCAAGCGTATCTGGATTCCGGGATGCCCGCCGAGGCGCTGGATCAGCTGAAACGGCTCTCCAAGGAAGCCCGCACCCCGGATGTGCTGTTGCTGTTCGCCAGCGCCCGCGCCCGGCTGGGCGAGACGCAGCTGGCCATAGCCGACCTCAAGAACGCTCTGAAGCAAGACCCGAACAATTTCGAGGCGTTGGCCGAGCTGGCCTACCTTTACGAAACAGTGGGCAAGTACTCCGAAGCAGAGAAGACCTACCGCCGCATCCTGTCCATGGGTGATGTGCGCAACGAGGTCCGGCTGCGGGTGATCCTGCTCAACCTGAAGCTGAACAACGTGGACGAGGCCATGCGCCTTTCGCTGGACGGCCCCAACAGCAAAGCGTTTCTGCTCGACGCGGCCTCCCTTTTTCTCAACGAAGGATTCCACGCGCAGGCCTCAACCGTGCTCGACGCGCTGGCCTCCGACGGCAACCCGCCCGGCGAATACTGGTTCTACAAGGCGGTCATCGCATGGGAAGGCGAGAACGACGGCATCAAGGCCGCCGAAGCGCTCGAAAAGATCGAAAAAGGCCACCCTTTTTATTCCCGCGCACTTGAGTTTCGCGGCAGGCTGCTGCATTCCGTGGGCCGCTCCGACGAAGCCCTCGAACTGACGCGCGAGGGTCGCGAGCTCTTTCCTGAAAACAACCAGTTCTACCTTCTTGAAGCGGCCATCCTCGTGGAGATCGACCGCATGGAGCAGGCGCTCGACACCCTCGAAGCCGGGCTGAAAGTCAAACATGACGACCCGGAGCTCATGTACGAAAAGGGTGCCCTTCTGGAGACCATGGGCCGCCGGGACGATGCGCTGGAGTACATGGAGACCATGCTGGCCGCGCATCCCGACAATCCCCAGGCCCTGAACTTCGTGGGCTATACTCTCGCCGAGGAAAACCGTGACCTGCGCCGTGCGCTCGTGCTGGTTCAGGCGGCCTACCGACTTGATCCGCAAAGCGGCTTCATCGCCGATTCCCTCGCCTGGGTACACTACAAGCTGGGCGAATACGACAAGGCGTGGAAGTACATCAACGAGGCCGTAACGCAGCGACCGAACGTCCCCGATCTTTGGGACCATTACGGCGACATCGCCGCGGCTCTCGACAAGAACTCCGAAGCCCGCGCCGCTTACCGCAAGGCCATCGAACTCGGCCACTCCGACCCGGATGCGGTGAAGGCCAAGATCAAGGGGCTGCAATGAGGCGACTGCTGCCGCTGATGCTCATGGGCGCTTTGCTGCTCACGGCCTGCGCCAAGCCTACCCCGCTGCCGCCGCCCGAGGCGGACAAGGCGTGGGAAGCCTTTACGCGTACCTATCTTGCCCCGCTTCCGGCGGAAGGCATCCGCGCCGAGGCATCCTTTCTCTTTTCCCGCACCCTGCCCAAGAAACAAAGCGGCCGTCTGAGCATCGACCTGTGGGGCGAACTCGACGGCGCGCTGCGACTGAACGCCTCTGCCGGCTTCGGCTCCACCGTAGCCCTGATGCGCGAGGACGAGGACGGCCTGCTGGCCTATTATCCGGACCGCGAAACCGCTTACTGGTGCGAAGATCCGGTCATCGCGGCCATGGCGCTGGGCCTGCCACTGCCTTTTTCCCTGAGCGATCTTGCGAGGCTGTCCGGCGGCACCTTTCACTCGGTTGTTCCGAATCGTTACGCCATCGCCATGGTCCAGAAGGACCGGCCGACTTACACCTTCGAAGAGGGTCCCGTATCCGTGCTGCAGACCGACTCCCTCGGGCGTCCCCTGCGCATGGAAGGGGAAATTCGCCGGGCCGGACGGGTCATCCCCTGGCGGGCCGACATCGACGGCTATGATGACGGCCCCGCACCCGAGCGCATCATTTTCACCCTCGAAAACGGCGACCGGGGCGTCTTGCGCATCCGCAACCGAGAGCTTATGCTCACTTCGTGGGACGAAAAAGCCCTTGAACTGGATTTACCGGATAAAACCGTTATCCGCGCCGTGTGCGCGTTTCCCCCGGCCGAATGAGCGGCCCTGACCACAATTTCGACAAGGAGCGTGTGACATGACCACCCGGAACGATCAACAGACCGCAACGCAGACCCTGGGCGAGACCCTCAAACTCGGCCTGTCCACATGGTGGCGCGAGATGAAGAAACTTCTGGGCAAGGGCATGCGCCGCTTCGAAATCAGCCGACTTGAAAAACAGCTCGAAGAAGAATATGTGACGCTCGGCCACATCGCGGAAGCGCCGCGAGGGAAAAAACAGGAAAAGGAACTCTGCCTGAAGCAGATCGAATTCCTCAAGGAAGAGATCGCAACGCTTCGCGGCGAGTTCGAGAAGCAGGACGGAGCAAAATGAGCAAGAAAATCGTCATCGGTTCGGACCACGGCGGATTCAACATGAAGGCCGCGTTCGTCAAGGCGCTTGGCGAATGGGGTTACGAAGTGGAAGATCTGGGCCCGGACTGCCTGGATAGCTGCGACTACCCGATCTATGCCGCCAAGGTCGCCGAAATGGTGCAGGACGGCGTCACGGGAATCCTCGTCTGCGGCACCGGTCAGGGCATGGCCATGACCGCCAACCGCTACAGTGGCGTGCGCGCGGCCGTGTGCAGCAACGAATTTCACGCCCGTCTGGCGCGTGCCCACAATGATGCCAACATCATATGCATGGGCGAACGCGTCACCGGCATCGGCGCCGCCCTCGACATCCTGAAGATCTTTCTGGAAACCGAGTTCGAAGGCGACCGCCACAAACGTCGCGTCGATCTCATCGACAGTGTCAAACAATAGCCCCGCAAGGACATAACCAAATGACTATCAACACCGAAATGGACCAGAAAACGGTTGCCGTGATCAAAGGTCTGATCATGGACGGCGTGGCCAAGGCCAACTCCGGTCACCCCGGCGGGGCCATGTCCTCGGCCGATTTCGCCACCCTGCTCTATTCCGACTTTTTGAATTACGATCCGGAGAACCCCAAGTGGTTCAACCGCGACCGGTTCATCCTCTCGGCCGGGCACGAATCCATGCTCCTTTACAGCCTGCTGCACATGGCCGGTTTTCTGGAAATGGACGCCCTCAAGAATTTCCGCCAGCTCGACAGCCTGACTCCGGGCCACCCCGAGTCGCACCTGACGCCGGGCGTCGAAGCCACCACCGGTCCGCTCGGACAGGGCTTCGCCATGTCCGTCGGCTTTGCGGTGGCCGAGGCGTTTTTGCGCGACAAGCTCGGCAGCGACGTCTGCGACCACCACACCTACACTCTGAGCTCCGACGGCGACCTGCAGGAGCCAATCGCTCTCGGTGCAGCCTCGCTGGCGGGTCTGTGGAAGCTCGGCAAGCTCACCGTTTTCTATGACTCCAACAAGATCCAGCTCGCCGGTCCCACCAACCGCGCCGACTGCACCGACTACCGCAAGGTGTTCGAGGGCATGTGCTGGCAGGTGCTGGATGTGGACGGCCACGATCACAACGCCATCCGCAAGGCCGTCGCCACCGCACAGCTGGAGACCGAAAAGCCCACGCTCATCGTCTGCCACACCACCATGGCCAAGGGTTCCGCCAACATGGAAGGCGATCACAACACCCACGGCGCGCCCATGAAGGCCGACGAGATCAAGGCCACCAAGGACAAGCTCGGCCTGCCCGCCGATGAATTCCACGTTCCGTCCGACGCGCTGGAACACTTCCGCTCCCGTCAGGCCGACATGAAGAAGCGCGTGGCCGACTGGCAGGCAAACCTTGACGCCAAGCTCGCCAAGGACCCCGAATTCAAGAAGCTCTGGGAACAGATCAATCAGGACCGCGGCGCGCTCAAGGTCGAACTGCCGTCCTTTGAGCCGGGCGAAACCATCGCCACCCGCAAGGCGTGGGGCGCCTGCCTCAACGCCGTCATGGACGAACTGCCCAACCTCATGGGCGGCTCTGCGGACCTCGACCCGTCGAACCAGACCGGCCACTACCGCGAGACCGTGGGCAACTTCGGCATCGACGGCTACGGCGCCCGCAACCTCGCCGTGGGCGTTCGCGAATTCCCCATGGCCGCCATCATGAACGGCCTGTGCCTGCACGGGGGCATCATCCCGTTCGGCGCTACGTTCCTGACCTTCTCCGACTACTGCCGCAACGCCATTCGCATGTCCGCGCTGCAGGAACTGCCCGCCATGTACATCTTCACCCACGACTCCTTCTGGGTGGGCGAAGACGGCCCCACGCACCAGCCCATCGAGCACATCGCCTCCCTGCGGCTCATCCCGGACCTCGTTGACATGCGCCCCTGCGACGCCAACGAGACCTCCCGCTGCATCGACATGGCGCTGCGCTCCGAAAAGCACCCCAGCTGCCTGTTCCTGACCCGTCAGGGCCTGCCCGTGCTGGACCCGGCCGAATATCCGGCCATGGCCGAAGGCACCGCAAAGGGCGGCTACGTCATCAAGGACTGCGACGGCACCCCTGACCTGATCATCATGGCTTCCGGCTCGGAAGTGGCCCTGGCGCTCGATACCGCCAAGCTGCTGGACCGCAAGGTTCGCGTGGTCAATATGGTCAGCTTCAAACTGTTTGACGAACAGCCGGAATCGTATAAAACCGAGGTATTGCCGCCCGAGGTGACCGCACGTGCCGCCGCAGAGGCCGGACGCCCGGAAACCTGGTACAAATACGTCGGATGCAACGGCGTCGTTCTCGGCCTGGACCACTTTGGCCAGTCCGCTCCCGGCAAGCTGCTTTCGGAGAAGTACGGATTCACCCCGGACAACTTCGCCCGGATCATCAAGGAAAAATTCTAGGAGAATACCCATGGAAGCCCCCCAGAAAAACCTTGCCATGGACCTCGTCCGCGTGACCGAGGCCGCCGCACTCGCCTGTGCCCGCTGGCTGGGCCGCGGAGACAAGGATGCCGCCGACAAGGCTGCAGTGGACGCCATGCGCCTTTGCTTCAACTCCCTCGACCTTGAGGGCACCGTCATGATCGGTGAAGGAGAAAAGGACGACGCGCCCATGCTCTTCAACGGAGAGCGCCTCGGACGCGGAAACGGCCCCAAGGTGGACATCGCCGTGGACCCGCTGGAAGGCACCAACCTGCTGGCCTTCGGCCGCCCCAACGCCATCTCGGTCGTGGGCGTGGCCCCCGGCGGAGCCATGTTCGATCCGGGCCCGAGCTACTACATGCAGAAGCTCGTCGTTCCGGCTCAGGCCAAGCACGTGGTGGACATCGAAGCCCCCACGCAGCATAACCTGAAATACATCGCCAAGGCGCTGGAAAAAGACGTGGACGATCTGGTCGTCTTCGTCCTCGACAAGCCGCGCCACAAGAAGCTCATCAGCGAGATCCGCGAATCCGGCGCACGCATCCAGCTGCACACGGACGGCGACATCACCGGCTCCCTCATGGCCATCGACCCGCGCAGCGAAGTTGACGTCATGATGGGCACCGGCGGCACCCCCGAAGGCGTTCTCTCCGCCATCGCCATCCGCATCATGGGCGGCGAGATGTTCTGCAAGCTGGATCCCCAGCGCCAGGACGAGAAGAACGCACTGGCCGAAGCGGGCATGGACCTGCGCCGCGTCTACAAGGTCGCGGACCTCGTGGGCTCCGATGACCTGTTCTTCGCCGCCACCGGCATCTCCGGCGGCACCTTCCTCAAAGGTGTGAAGTACACCGGCCACGGCGCCGAGACCTCCTCGCTGGTCATGCGCGGCAAGACGGGAACCATCCGCTACGTGGAAGCCATCCACGACTGGGAATCCCTGATGAAGTTCAGCGCCGTCCAGTACGACTAGCAACAGTTATTATATCAAATAAAAAAGGCCGCTCCATATGGAGCGGCCTTTTTATTGTTGCACTGTAAAGCATACAACATCGTCTCACAATGCGTGACGAAAAATCGACCGGACACACTCCTGCACTTCGCGCTGCGTTGCATTGAAAATCGACTTATCTTCAATATGACACCACTTTTTACAGTTACTAATAGACAAATTACCTATCCGGAGCTAACGGTTAAAGTGATTCATTTGTTTTTGGACGAAAAACATGATCCATAAATAATAGACAGTTACACGGGTTTAGCAAGGAGTACAGCATGCGCATCGGGCCAAAGATTTCCGGCATGATCGTTCTATTGGTTTTCCTGACCGCCTCGGGAATCCTCGGAATCATTTTCTGGCAGAGCAATGCCATAGACGAAAGGCTCAGCTCCCACTTCGATGCGCAGGCCAGAAAGGAAGCCTCCCTCGCCGTCGAGGACGCCAGCACGCTGCTCAAGACCCAGCACGCCACGCTGACCAAGGAACTGGACAGCTCCATGAACGTGCTTGAAGACATCGTCAAACGGCGCGGCGGGATGCAACTGCTTGATGAAACGGCCGAATGGAATGCGATCAACCAGATAACCAAGCAAGCAGACAGTCTGGAACTGCGCAGACTTGCCGTTGGCGACCAATGGTTCGGCAAGAACGCCGATCCGGATGTCAGAACGCCGGTGGTGGACAAGATAATGGACCTGACCGGGGCCACCTGTACCGTGTTTCAGCGCATGAACGAGCAGGGAGATCTGCTGCGCGTCGCCACCAACATCCTCAAAACCAACGGCAAACGCGCCATCGGGACCTACATCCCGTCTTCCAGCCCTGTGGCGCAGACCATCCGCTCCGGGCAGACCTTCCGAGGCACCGCCTATGTGGTCAACGCATGGTACCTCACCCAGTACAAGCCCATCCGCGACGTTTCCGGCAATGTGATCGGCTGTTTGTACGTCGGCATCCTCCAACAGGGAGTCAATGAGCTGAAGCAGGGCCTTCAGGCGGTTCAGGTCGGCGACAGCGGCTACCTCACACTGGTCGCCGGCTCCGGGGGTGCAAGCGGAACCGTGCGCATGCACAAGAACGACTCCGTTGAAGGAAGCGTCATTACGCAGGGCGAAGACGGTCAAACCTACCGTGAACTCATCGATAAAGCCAAAGATGCTGGCGGCAATACCGTCACGATTCAGGCCACCGCAGCGATGCCCGGCGATACGGCTCGTCAGAAGCTCATCCTTTCCGCCACATATTTCGAGCCGTGGGACTGGGTCATCATCGGTTCCGCCCCCATCAGCGAATTCCTTGCGGGCCAACGCGCCGCAGATGAAGCACTCACCAGCGCCAAGAACTGGTCGTTCGGCGTCGGGCTGATCATGATCGTCATTGGCGGGATTCTCGGCCTGCTTTTCGCCAGCAGCATCGCCAAAAAGCTGGGCATCGTCATGCACGCGCTCAACCGCATCAACCGCGGCGACCTTGGCAGAAAAGACCTGCCTCAGGAGAAGCCGCGTGAACGAAAAGGGGTCCGGGGCAGCATCCTCGGCGACGAACTGCTGGAACTGGGCTACGTGGTCGGTTCCATGAACGCCCGTCTCAACGACGTGATGAACACCGTGAATCACAACGCCAACGATGTGGCGGACGGGTGCGGCGAACTGGCGTCAACCTCCACCTCCCTTGCGGAGAGCGCATCCAATCAGGCCGCCAACGTGGAAGAAATCTCGGCCTCCATGGAAGAGATGAGCAGCAGCATTCGTCAAAACACGGAGAATGCGGGTGAAACCGAAGCCAAGGCGCGCAAAGCCGCAGCAGACGCGGAAAAGGGTGGCGAAGCCGTTTCCAAGACCGTGAAGGCCATGGAGCAGATCGCGGAAAAGATATCCGTGGTGGAAGAGATTGCGAGACAGACCAACCTGCTGGCTCTCAACGCCGCCATCGAGGCCGCCCGCGCCGGTGAGCACGGCAAAGGTTTTGCCGTTGTCGCTGCCGAGGTGCGCAAGCTGGCCGAACACTCCGGTCAGGCCGCAGCCGAGATCAGCGAGCTTTCCGGGCAGAGCGTGGAAGTGGCCAACGAGGCCGGAGAGATGTTGCAGCGCATGGTGCCGGACATCATCGACACCGCCGAGATGATCAAGACCATCGCCGCCTCCAGCCGTGAGCAGAATTCCGGTGCCGAGCAGGTGAACTCCGCAGTGAGCGATCTGGACAGCGCGATCCAACAGAACGCTTCGGAAGCAGAGGAAGTCTCCGCGGCCTCCGACGAACTTGCCGGAAACGCAGACAGGCTCTTGCAGGCAGTCAGTTACTTCCGGCTGGATAACAGCGGCTCCGGCGAACGCAAGGCAAAGCCCGCCGCCCTGCCACCGGGAGACAACTTCGAGCGCTATTAAGAGCCTCTTCCCTGAATGAAACGGGCGGCCCCGGCACATTGCCGGGGCCGCCTTTTTTGTATCAGTCCTTGGGGCCGTAAAGTGCGTAATACCCGCTGGGGACCACCACGAGGGTGAAGAGTGTTGAGGCCACCAGCCCGAAGATAAGCGCCCACGCCAGCCCGGAGAAGATCGGGTCGAGAGTGATGGGCCATGCGCCCAGAGCCGTGGTCAGCGCGGTGAGCACGATGGGCCGCAGCCGCACCGCACCGGAAAGAATGATGCTCTCACGCAGGTCACGTCCGGCGGCTCGCGACTTCTGGATGAAGTCGATGAGCACCACGGAATTGCGGATGACGATGCCGCCGAGCGCGATCATGCCGATCATGCTGGTGGCGGTGAAGAACACGGGATCGCCGTAACCGCCCACGGTTCCGCCAGCCACCACGTTGAGCAGCCAGAATCCGGGCAGGATGCCGAGCATGGTCAGCGGGATCGCGGACATGATCAGCAGCGGCATGACGAACGAGCCTGTCTGGGCGATGAGCAGCACATAAATGCCAACCAACGCCGCCGCGAACGCGATACCCAGATCGCGAAACACGTCCAATGTGATCTTCCATTCGCCCTCCCCGGCCCAGTCCACGCTCAGGCCCGGTGGCAGCGGAAAGTCCTCAAGCTTCGCGTCCACGTCGATGACGGCCTCGCCCGGCGGTGTTCCGGCGGTTTCGGCAAAGACATACGCCACGCGCCTGAGGTTCTTGTGCCAGATGGGCTGCTCCGCCGGCACCGGGACAAATTCGGGTTCATCCGGCCCAAGGGTACTTTTGACAAAATGAAAGGACATGGCGTCCAACCGTTGGAAGCACTACCATTACATTGGGAGGATGGACCGCCATGCCCAAAAGATTAAACAGCCACATCTTTGTCTCGGCCATAAGCAACGTCATGGAGCCAAAGATGTGGTCATACGAGAGTAGCCCCCGGTATGCTCGCGATGAAGGTCCCAACAGCCTTTCGTCAGATTTTTTGTTCAATCGCTCTGAAACAGGGAATGCAGCATGTTTTACCTGCAAAACGACGGGTGCGTGACTCCATCACGGATTCACCACACTCTTCGCAGTGCAGGCTTTCGAGAATGCGTGCAGGTCTAGGCGGTGTGGTCTCCAACCAGGTAATGGAAAACATGTCATCAAGTTCGAGATTCATGAGCAGTTCAAGCATTTTCTCCCGCTGACTATGATCAATACCGGATAGAGCATCCTGGTTGAGCAGGGCGCGAAAGCCCTTGCCCGACTTTCTTTCAAAGAATGAAAAAGCTTTCTTGCCGTAGTCGCGGTGTATAAAATTGCCTTTTCCGTATGTGCAGCCCGTGAGAAATTGGATGGCGTCGACACCACACATGTCGGTCTCGGAAACGGCTACGAGTTCAGTGTTACTTGGGCTTCCTAGTTCACGCATAGCAAGTTCGGCGGCTCGTATCCCAATGGTCAACCCTGGGCAACAATGGCCGTGAAAGGTAATGGTTTGTTCGATTAACTCTGTGGGGATATTGCAAGGCATACTAAATTTTCCTTTGTTGAAGTCAGGCGGCAGGGATAACCAGGGGGTGTCCCTGAACCGTATGGATATGCACGGGTAAACCGTAAACTTCCTCAACCACCGTGGGCGTAACATCGCAGGCTGGTCCGGCAGAATGAATACGCCCGTTTTTGAGAAAGAGGACCTTGTCCGCATAGCGTAACGCGGTGTTCAGGTCATGCATGGTCATCACGGCACCGATTTTGTGCTCGTCCACAACACGTCGGAGCATGGTCAAAATATCGATCTGGTTTTTAAGGTCGAGGGAGCTGGTTGGCTCATCAAGAAGCATGAGTTTCGGTTCTTGAACCATGGCGCGGGCAATGGCGACCTTTTGCAGCTCGCCACCGCTCAACTGGTCGATATAACGGAGCGAGAGCGAATTCAAATGCAGTCGTCTCAGGGCGGAATCAACGATTTTGAGATCATGCTCACCAACGCGCCACACGATATGCGGTTTACGTCCCATGAGCACTGCGTCAAATACAGTTAAGCGTGTGGTTTCGTTTTTCTGGGCAACGTACCCGATCCCTAAAGCTATTTCGTCAGGCTTCATTGCAAGCACGTCTCGATCCTCTACCATGACTTTACCTGACGAAGGCGCGTGAATGGCGTTGATACACTTGAGAAGTGTTGTTTTTCCGACCCCATTGGGGCCAAGTATCGCCAGAAGGTCTCCACCGTGGAGTTTGAAGTCCACATCGGAAAGCACCGAATGACCACCATAGTTGAAGCCGAGATCGGATACCGACAGGATCATCGTCGTTGCCCCTTCACAATGAGATAAATGAATACCGGCGCTCCCATGAAGGCAGTGAGTACCGAGACCGGCAGGACATGCGGCGCAAGGATAAGCCTAGCCGCCGTGTCTGAAACGAGTAATAGCAGCCCCCCGGACAGGATGGATGCAGGCAACAGAAAGCGATGATCCGAACCGATGATTCGGCGCGCCATGTGCGGGACCACGAGGCCAATAAATCCTATGATGCCGAGAAGTGCGATGATCACCGCCGTCAGCATGGAGGCGAGCAGCATGCCGATCATGCGTAGCCGCTCCACTCGTACGCCCAATCCTTTAGCGGTCTCGTCGCCCGCATCGATGGCGTTATAGTTCCAACCGTTCGCGAAAAAATAGGCGGATGTGATGACTGTGGTGAAGGATATTACTCCAAGCTCAGACCACGAAGCTCGGGCCGTATCGCCAAAGGTCCAAAAGACCATGGCGGCAAGTTGCACATCGTCAGCAAAGAACTGCAGGAACATAGTCCCTGCTGTGAAGAGTGCGCCAAGGGCGACGCCAGTGAGGACCATGACCTCGGGCGTACTTCCGCGCAAACGCGACACACCAACGATCACTGCGGCGGCAACTAAGCTGAAGATAAAAGAGATTCCAGTCGTGACGTATGGACTGGTTACTTTCACAGCATCCGTGTGCGTGGAGGACATGATGCCGCCATCCAGCACCATTACGGAAAACGCAGCACCGAAGGCGGCCGCATGGGAGATTCCCAGTGTGAAAGGGGAGCCCAGTGGATTTCGTAGAATGGATTGCATGGCAGTCCCGGCCACGGCTAGTCCGGCACCGGCCACAATTGCGGTGAGCGCCTGAGGAAGCCGGATATTCCAAACAATAATGTCAAAACGCTTCGAGGTCGCCACCCCGATCAAACTGTTGAAGACTTCTGTAAACGGAATGTGAGCTGCCCCCATGGAAATGGCAAAAACTAAAGCCATAACCAAAACTCCTGCCACAGCGCACACTAGCGTTAGCTTCCAGCCGATATATCGCCTGTATTCGACAGGCACCTGTCCGTCGGAAAAATGCATACTATTTGACCGAAACAGGCTGGTAGGCAAAGCCTTTGAAAATGGAATTCATGTTGTTGAAGACCGGCTTGCCCACGAGAAACCGGTATATCTCATCAGCCTTGGTGGCCGGGTCCACGTCGGCAAATCTTCTGGGATACAGTACCTTGCCGATGAAATAGGCGTTAGCAAGAATGGAACCGTAGTTCTTGGTGTACCAATTGTAAGGCAGCAACCCATAGACCCTACCGTCTTTGACGGCTTTCAGAGTGCGGTATGCAGGGTCGTTCCGTAATTCGAAGAGCCCTCCAGCCTCTTCTCCCAGTTGTAGGGAAGATAGGTCAAGAAATAGGTAGTCGGGGTCCCACTCTACAATTTTTTCCTTGGACACGTCCGAATGGCGAAGTTCCCTGCCGGAAAGGCCGGTATCATAGGCCAAATTGTTTGCATTGATAAAAGAAAAGGGTGGATAGGCAGGCTCAGTTGATTGGTATCCGTGCGGTCCTTTGAAGGCTACGCCGCCGACGAAAACCGAAGGTCGGTCCTTCATGGGGATGTCCGTCGTCCGTTCCCTGAGGTCATCGATACTTGCTTCGATAAACGCGATAACATCCTCGGCGCGCTGTTGTTTGCCAACTACCTCGCCCATGGTGCGCAGAGAGTTGTATAGTTCTGATCTCAGCTTACCGAGATCACCGTAATTGAGCACTACCACCGGGATACCGGTTTTTGCCTGCAGCTCTACTGGGTCATAGCCCATGCTTGACGCGTATGTCTTCAAGATGACCTGCGGCTGCGGCTCAAGTGTCAGTATCAACTCCGGGTTGTCATGCCCCCGAAACTCGCCGAAAATCGGCATGGCCTTGAATTGTGGGTTGGCTATGGCATACGGCCTCGCATCGAATTTTCTTCTGCGCGATTCAATGTCATCGACGGCTACAGCCATAGGTTGTGCCTGAAGATAGGTCAGCAAACGTAGGCATCCCGAACCGGAACAGATAACCCGATCAACCCTCTCCGGGACATCTACAGAACGTTGATTGGAATCCACAATTGACCGCGCTTCTGCGTCGACAGGAGCTGCCAAAACAAGGATTAATAAGAATACATAAGAGCAATTATGAAAGTTCATTTGACAAACCTTTTGAGACACAAATTTGACATTCAAATCCAGAGATGACTACTAAATCATAAAAAATAACACGATGCAAGTGTATGGAAAAATAAAGCTTCAAGTAGGGATAAATCAGAGGCTGAGAATCCTTTACTCCCCATGCACTGGGGAAGGAATTGGGCAGCTTCTTCCGAGCCGTCGGCATCATTCCCCTTGGCTGCGTAGTCCTTCAAGACCCACTATTCCATGTGATCATCGGGATTACCGTTGATTTTTTTATGGTTCATCCGGCTCAAGAGTACTTTTGACAAAATGAAAGGACATGGCGTCCAACCGATGGAAGTACCACCAACCATCGGGAGGAAGAACCACCATGTCCACGAGTTTGATGTATCACGCCTTCGGTCTGACCGGCTTCGACTATGTTCGGCAGTCGTTTGTGGCCGGGAACATTATCTTTGATGTCCGGCCCAAGCCGAAACTGGTCAGATGTCCGGAATGTAAAAGCCAAGAGGTCGTTCGACGTGGGTCATTTGAGAGGTGGCTCAGGACCGTTCCCATCGGCTTCAAACCTGTTTGGCTGTGTGTGGAGGCTCCGCGAGTAGAATGTCGGAAGTGTGGCTGTGTTCGACGAATCGACCTGAAGATTGCCGAGCCGAGGCGTTGGTACACAAGGGCTTTTGAGCGATTCGCATTGGCACTCACCAAGATGATGACCATGCTTGATGCATCTGCCTTACTCGGTATCGGGTGGGACGGAATCAAGTCCATCTTTAAACGTCACCTCCAGCGTCGTTTCGGCAATCCGTCTCTGTCCGGCCTCAAGTATATCGCCATCGATGAAATCAGCGTCCGCAAAGGGCACAAATATTTGACCCTAGTTATGGACCTTGAAAGTGGCGCAATCGTATTTGTGGGAGACGGCAAGGGCGCGGAGGCACTGGATCCATTCTGGAAGCGGCTGAAGCGTTCAAGCGCAACGGTTCAAGCGGTCGCTACAGATCTGAGTATAGCATACATCAGCGCAGTTATGACCCACCTTCCAGGTGTCCCACTGGTGTTCGATCATTTCCACGTGGTGAAGCTCATGAACGACAAACTGACAGAGATTCGACGCAAGATTTTCCAGGAGTTGGAAAACATGCCAGGGCGGGAAGTTCTCAAAGGAAGTCGCTGGATTCTATTGAAAAATCCAGAAAATCTGAATAAGAAACGCAATGAACCGGAACGATTGAAAGAAGCTCTGCGATTCAATGAGCCATTGGCCACGGCCTATTATATGAAGGAAGATCTGCGGCAAATTTGGAGTCAATCGGACAAAGCAAAAGCCTTTGTTTTCCTGGACGACTGGATTGCCCGTGCAACTACGTCAGGGATCGGCCCACTGGTGAAGATGGGCAATACCATGGTAAAATTCAGGTTCGGCATTCTGGCTTGGTATGATCATCCCATTTCGTCAGGCCCGATGGAAGGCTCCAATAACAAGATCAAAACCATGAAACGGCAGGCCTACGGCTACCGGGACAAGGAGTTCTTTAAACTCAGAATCATGGGCATCCATGAGTCCCGGTTTATCCTGACGGGGTGATTTATGATGTTTGTTTCTTTTTGTGGACTTTTTTATCCCCTAGAGGTATGGTATTCAAAATACTATCCTTAGCGCTAAGTGTTTGAATAAAATCAGTATGTTGCTTGATGAAAAAAAAGGGGAAACCATGTGTAAGTCAAAGCTCTTGGTGGGACTCATAATGATTACTTGTTTTCTATCGAGTATTGTTGCCTTGGCAGATGACCATAATGATCGTCGTAAACACCGTAAAGACCACCACGATCGAGAGGAGGTAGAAGATGCCGTGCCCAGCCCTAAAAATGAGCTCTACCTATCGGTTTGCGGTTCATGCCACATGGCCTATCCGCCGGGGTTGCTAAATTCGGCCTCGTGGGCTGCTTTGATTCAGGGGGCGAGTGAGCATTTCGGCGAAGATCTTAGTTTAGACACCAAGGATGCCGAAGAGCTCGAAACCTATCTTACATCAGGGGCATCTGAAAACGTTCAAGGAGAATTAGCTAGGGATATTTCCCGGGATTTGGGGAATCGGATTGTAAAGCGCATCACCGAAATTCCTGAAATAAGAAAAGAACATCATGAGTTGAGTGCCTCAGTGTTTTCAAGAACATCTATTGGTGGTCTTTCAAACTGTATTGCATGTCACAAGCGTGCTGATGTCGGAGTGTTTGACGACGACGAGGTAAGCATACCACGAGAATGATCCAAAGAATTTGAGGTTAAAGGGCGAGAGTTTTTTTGCTTATCTTTTGGTGATGTTATTTCGACCGTAAGGTGACCCGCAGGATTTCGCTTGGCCTCCACAGACGCATGCGCGGCCCCCAAATGCCGGTTCCCCGGCAGATGATGACTGTCATCGAGTCGACCTCGTGACGTCCTTCTAGCAGTGGGTAGCGCAGCCGCACCAGATAACCGAAAGGCCAAACTTGCCCTGCGTGGGTATGGCCGCTTAGCATCAGTCCGACGCCTTGTGCAGCCGCCTCTGCGGTGCGTAGTGGGGTGTGCGACAGCAGAACGGTGGACCCGGCAGGACGGTCTGACAATGTTTCGGTTATAGGGTCTGCGGTTGCTGCCATGCGTGGGTGGATGGTTAGATCCTCCACTCCGGCTATGATCAGCCCCGATGCCGGGGACTCCCACTTGTTGAGCAGCACATTGAATCCGGCATCAGCCATGAGCTGCATGGGATTCCCCTCACGGCCATATTGCTCGTGGTTGCCCTGAACCGCAAAGACACCAAACGGTGCGCGAAGGGTGCGTAGCACGGGCAGCAATCCGTCATAGTTTAGGCTGTGTCCCTCGAAGATGTCCCCGAGCAGCACGATCATGTCCGGCTGCATGGACATGGTTTGCTCTATGCGGGCTTTGAGCCAGTCCGTGTCCTGTTGGGAGCCGATATGAAGGTCCGACAGTCCGGCAATGACCATACCGTCGATGTCGAGCGGTAATTCGGGCAGGGCTACCTCGTACTCCGTGATTACAGGCGAACGTAGCCCTTGCACCATGGCCAATCCCGACAGGAGCAGTCCGGCCAAGAACGCCGCCCCCCGCAGCTTGGGTGTCATGCGTGGCATGAAAAAACCGAATCCGGTGATGATGTCTACGAACAGCAGCAGGACGAACGTGAGAAAAATGACGACTAACAGGTTCATTCCAGCAAGTTCAATGACCGAAGCCCATTGTTCATCGCGGCCATGACAAAACGCTCTGCCCAACCAGACGGAGACCCAGGACAGGACACAGAGGCCCAAGCGTATCGGCCAGGAAATGCGGTCGAACAGGGGGAGGCCCCCCATGCGCCAGAAGATGTACCCAACCATTAGGGCAGCCGCAGTCAGAAGGATAGTTCCGAACATGTGACCTGATTACCACAGTAAGGGAATAATGCCACCGCCTAGTTGTTTCTAAATTTTTATGATCATCCAGCTAAAGCGTACTTCGACTCATGAATGTCCTTTCATTTTGCCAAAAGTACTCTTGAGCCGGATGAACCCAAATTCGCCCAGCTCCGCAAGCGGGACCATCCCGCCCGAAGCGGTTTTCATCTGCACTTGCCCCAGATTTTCACTGCCGGTACGCAGGTGCGTGGGCAGTACCAGCCGCACAGGCAGGGGCTGCCGTTCACCCGGCACGTGTACGGCGGATACGGTCTCGCCGCCGAGCGTCATGCTCATGGTGCGCACCACATCCTCCGCATCCACGCCGTGCAGCGCCGCCTTTTCCTTGTCCAGAACGAAATCCACGATCATCCGCGGGGCCTCGGCTGAAGTATCCGTGTCCACCACGCCCGGCTCGCTGCGCATGACCTCGCGCAGATGCCGCGCCCCCTGCACAAGTTCTTCGTAAGGCTGCCCGGGCCTGCCGTAGACCTCTCCGGTCAGGGTGGCGATGACCGGCGGCCCAGGCGGGGATTCCACAATGCTCAGAACCGCGCCGTGCCGCTCGGCAATGGCCGTCAGCCCGTCGCGCAGCCGCAGGGCCACGGCGTGAGACTGCGCCTGCCGTCGCGACTTGTCCGCGAGGTTGATGCGGATATCTGCCTGATGCGGTTCTTCACGCCAGTAATAATGACGGACCATGCCGTTGAAATCCATGGGCGAGGGCGACCCGGCATAGGTCACCCAGCTGTCCACCTCGGACACCGACGACAGGTACCGCTCGAAATCCGCCACAGCCCGGTCGGTCCGCTCCAGCGTGGTCCCTTCGGGCATATCGATGACCAGTTGCAGCTCGTTCTTGTTGTCGAAAGGAAGCATTTTCAGCGGCACCAGCCGCAGCAGGACCAGCGCCCCGCACAACAGCAGGCCCGCCGCGATCGCTGCCAGCAGCAGTCGGCGTCTGCCCCGGTTGTCCAGCAGCGGACCGAGCACGCGGCGGTAGGTTCTGAGGATGACGGGCGGCACTGAATCGTCGTCCCCCTTTTCTTCGCCCTTCTCGCGAGCCGGGGTCTTTTTCAGCAGCATGTAGGTCATCCACGGCACCACGGTCAGGGCTGCCAGTGTGGAGAAGGTCACGGTCAGGGGCACGTTGGCCGCCATGGGCGCCATGTACGGCCCCATCATACCGGTGATGAAGAACAGCGGCAGGAAACAGACGATGATGGCCAGCGTGGACATTATTACCGGAGGCAGGACCTCCTGCACGGCCGCAAGCGTAGCGCCCAGCGGTTTGCGGCGGCCCATGAGGATGTGTCGCTGGATGTTGTCCACGTTGGTAATGGGGTCGTCCACCACGAGGCCGAGCGAAAGGATCAGCGCGAACAGCGTGACGCGGTTGATGGTGTAGCCGAGCATCCAGCTGCAGAAAAGGGCCAGCGAAAAACTCACGGGCACGGCCACGGCCACCACCAGCGCCTCGCGTCTGCCAAGCGCCACCGCCAACAGGGCCACCACCGTGACGATGGCAAAAAAGAGCGACTCCAGCAGGTCGTTGACCTTGGTCTGGGCGGTCTCGCCGTAATCACGCGTCACCTGTACCGCCACGCCGTCCGGCAGCACGTTCCGCCGCAACTCGTCCATTCGCTCGTGGATGCTCCGGGCCACGTTCACAGCGTTGGTGCCCGGCTTTTTGGCCAGCGCCAGCGTCACCGCCGGGCCTGATACTCCGCCATCATCCGACTCCGCGCCGTGCTCGCGCTTATAGCGTGAGGAAAAACCGATGCGAGAGTAGCTCTCCGGCTCGGCGGGGCCGTCCTTCACTTCGGCCACGTCGCGCAAATAAACCGGACGGTCGTCGGCGACTCCCACCACCAGCGAGGCCACCTGCTGACGCGACATCAGAAAGGACCGGCTGACCACCTCGGTCCGTTCGTCCGAACGTACGAACGCCCCGGCCGGCAGGGAGCGGTTCGCGCCGCGAAGGGCCTCCGCCACCTGCATGGGAGATACGCCGTATCCGGCCATGCGCCTTGGCAGCAGCTCCACACGCACCTCGCGGGGCTGTCCACCGTGCAGGCTCAGACGCGAAACGTTCTCGGTCTCGGCCAGCCGGTGATACAGCTCCTCGGCCATTCGCCGCAGGTCATGCCCGGAGTACCTGTTCTCCCAGCCATCCTCTGCGTGCAGCGTCAGGGTCACGATGGGCACGTCATCTATCTCGACCGGCTTAACGGCCCAACCCGAAACCACACCCGGCACCATGTCCAGATTCTTGGTGATGGCGTTGTGCAGCTTGATGAGCGAGTCCTCGCGGTTCTCCCCCACGAAAAAGCGGACCGTCACGGCGGAAGAGTCGCGCCGCGATGTGGAATAGACATACTCCACTCCGTCGATCTGCCAGAGCAGCCGCTCCAATGGCGCGGTGACAAGGCGCTCCACCTCCTGCGCCGAGGCGCCGGGCACCTGCACCATGACGTCCGCCATGGGCACCACGATCTGCGGCTCCTCCTCGCGCGGGGTGATCATAATGGCCGCCGCGCCCATGAGCAGCGCGGCCACGATGAGGATGATCGACATTTGCGAGGTCAGAAAATAGCGCACTATGGCGGGGATGATCCCTTTCGGTTCGCTCATGCGCCCGGCCCTCCGATGCCCACGGTCTCACCGCCTTCAAGGCCGGAAAGCACCTCCACCAGACCGTCCCGCTGCTCGCCGGTGCGCACATGCACCCGCTGCCAGCCGTCAGGCGTGCGTATCATGACCGTCTCCAGCTGTCCCACACGCGTCACGGCCTCCTCAGGAATCATCACTGCCGCGCGCATATCCATGGGCACAAGCAGCCGTCCGAACATACCCGGATACAAACCGGGACGTTCCGGCACCGATGCCTTGACCACGAACGAACGTGTGGTCGGATCGGCCAGCGGTTCGATCTCTTCCACTATGCCTTCCAACCGCTCCTGCGGCTTCAGGGCTTCCACTACGACCGGTACACGCTGCCCAAGCTGCAACCTGCCGATGAGCCCTTCGCGAACCTGCGCTTCCATGCGAAGGCTTCCGCCGGTCTGGAGCGTCAGCAGCTGTTTGCCCGGAAAAGCCAGATCCCCCGGATCCACGAACCGTTTGGCGACCTCACCGGCCTCCTGCGCCGTGATTGTGGTGTAGTCGAGTGATATTTCGGCTTCCTGAACGGCCTTTTCCGCCTGTTCCACGTCGGCCGATGCGCCCTCTGTGGCGGCCTGCGCCCGATTGAGTTCGGCACGAGCCTGCAGATAGGCGGTCTCGGCCTGCTCCACCTCTTCTTCGGTGATGACCTGTTCGCTGCGCAGCTTCTTCATTCGCTCATAGGTGGACTTTGCCTTATTGAAGGCCGCCTGCGCTGCGGCAACGGTTCGCTGTGCCTGCCGTCTGCCGCTTCTGGCCGACTCCAGCCGCTGCCGGGCCTGCTCCAAACGCGACTCTGCCGCACGCGCATCAAGCACCACCAGCGTATCGCCCTTGCCGACATCCGTCCCCGGTGTCACGTTCACCTCCAGCACTCGCGCGGTGATCTGCGCCTCCACACGGATATCGGTGCGCGCCCGCACGGTTCCCACCGCTTCGCTGAAAACGCGAACTTCTTCGGTGACGGCCTGTGCCGTGGATTCGGGTTCGTATCCGCTGTCAGATGCCTCACCCTGTCCCGGCGCAATGTCTCCGCCACAACCCGCCAAGAGTGCGGCCAGCAGCAACCCCGCCAACAATTTGTATGCACGATTCATGGGCGATTCCCTTTTTTCGGCACAGGATAGCCCACATTCCCCCACGACGGAAGGGGTAGCCTGCCAACGCCCTTGTCGAAAGATTTTTTTCGGCTACTATTCATGCCCATGAATAACGACTCGGCACACAGCAGGCCCGGTTATGTGCGTCTGCACGAGACTGGCGAGCTGCAAGAACGCATCGATGACGCACTTCGCGCACTCCGCCAATGCACCCTTTGCCCGCGTGAGTGCGGCGTGGACCGCACGCAGGGAGAAACCGGCTTCTGCGGTGTGGGGCGGCGCGCCCACGTGGCGAGCTTCGGTCCGCATTTCGGCGAAGAGGACATACTTGTGGGCAGCGGCGGCTCGGGTGCCATATTCTTCTCCGGCTGCAATCTCGGCTGCGTTTTCTGCCAGAACGAGGACATCAGCCGCGTTCCAGACGCCGGTCCCGAGGCCGATCCCGACGGCCTTGCAGGCGCGATGCTCGACCTGCAACGGTGCGGATGCGCCAACATCAACCTCGTTACGCCATCCCACGTGGTGCCTCATATTCTGGAAGCCCTGCCCGTTGCCGTGGAGCACGGTCTTTACTTGCCCATCGTCTATAATTGCGGCGGATATGACAGTGTGGATACGCTGGCTATGCTCGAAGGGGTGGTGGATATCTACATGCCCGATGCAAAAGTGTGGGATTCGTACATCGCCGCGGAGCTGCTTCGAGCCTCGGACTACCCCGAAAGGGCCCGGGCCGCCATCCGGGAAATGTACAGGCAGACCGGAGACCTCGTCATTGAGCAAGGGCTTGCCGCCAAAGGACTGCTCGTCAGGCACCTTGTGCTTCCTGAAGGTCGCGCCGGATCCGAACACTGGGGAAAGTGGCTCTTTGAACTATCTCCCGACACATGGGTGAACGTCATGGGACAATATCACCCCTGCGCGCAGGCCATGCTTTTCGATGGAATGGATCGTCTCCTGACAAGAAAGGAACTTTGCGAAGCCTTCACGGCAATGCAACGATCAGGATTACGCCGATTCGACGGGGAAAATCGCCTTTTTCGGCTTTGCAGCGTTCCATATTGACATTTTTGTGGTTGATGAAAAAAGCGGCACCTGCTACATTGTTCGCGTGTTGACAATTTTGGGAAACAAATACGGCTTTTTGGCAAAGGATTTTTACAAAAAAAGCAACTAACGCCCTCTCAATCCGGCCTCACCTACAGGCCCGAAAACCCAAGATGCTGAAATAAAAGACTTTTCTTCATTTGGCACGGTGGTTGATAATAGAGAGCCCGTCCGGTTGGAAAAATTTTTTGCCTGAAAAGAACCTGGAAACCCCTGGAGGAAAATATGGACATCCCCGTTTTCAACTGCAAGAACGCCGACGACGTAATGAAGGCCGTCAAGGACTATGACGTAAGCTTCATCCAGTACTGGTTCGTCGACATTCTCGGTACCCTGAAATCTTTCCAGATCACCCCGAAGGAACTGGAAGCTTCCTTTGAGGAAGGCATGGGCTTCGACGGCTCCTCGATCCTCGGCTTCTGCCGCATCGACGAGTCCGACATGGTCGCCATGCCCGATCCGACCACTTTCCAGATCTGCTCCTGGCGCCCCACCGAGCGTCCGGTCGCCCGCATGTTCTGCGACGTGGTCAACCCCGACGGCACCCCGTTTGCCGCCGACTCCCGCGGCGTGCTCAAGCGCGTGCTGGCACAGGCCGCCGAGAAGGGCTACACCTCCTACGTGGGTCCCGAACTCGAATTCTTCCTGTTCTCCGATGATCAGGGCACCGAGATTCTCGACCACGGCGGATACTTCGACGCTCCGCCGCTCGACCTTGGCAACAACATCCGCCGCGACATCATCTTCGCGCTGGAAGCCATGGGCATCAACGTCGAGTACTCCCACCACGAAGTCGCTCCGTCCCAGCACGAGATCGACCTTCGCTACGACGAAGCCCTCAAAATGGCCGACATCGCCATGACCTACCGCGTGGTGGTCAAGGAAACCGCCCGCAAGCACGGCTGCTACGCCACCTTCATGCCCAAGCCCATCTTCGGTGAGAACGGATCAGGCATGCACGTGCACCAGTCCATCTTCAAGAACGGCAAGAACGTCTTCTACGATGGATCCGACGAATACCATCTGTCCGCCGAGGGCAAGTCCTACATCGCCGGTATCCTGAAGCACGCTCCGGAATTCGTCTGCGTGACCAACCAGTGGGTGAACTCCTACAAGCGTCTGGTCCCGGGCTACGAAGCCCCGGTCTACATTGCCTGGGCCCGCCGCAACCGCTCCGCTCTGGTTCGCGTGCCCATGTACAAGCCGGGCAAGGAAATGGCCACCCGTATGGAACTGCGCTGCCCGGATCCGGCCGCCAACCCGTACCTCGCCTGGGCCGTGCAGCTTGCCGCCGGTCTCAAGGGCATCGAGGAAGGCTACAAGCTGGCCGCCCCGGTGGAAGACGACATCTTCGAAATGAACGAGCGTCAGCTCAAGCGCAACAAGATCAAGGCGCTGCCCGGCTCCCTGTACGAAGCCGCCGCCGCCCTGAAGAAGTCCAAATTCATGAAGGAAGTCCTCGGCGACCACCTGCACAACGCACTGGTCGAGAACAAGATGGCCGAATGGGACGACTACCGCACCCAGGTCACCGAGTTCGAACTCGAGAAATACCTGCCGGTCCTGTAAGACCGTCAGACGTCCCTCGCTCAAAGGCCCCGCTCCGGCGGGGCCTTTTTACGTGCGCAGGGCGCCATGCGGCGAAAGAAATGCGGTGGACTGCAACTACAGGCCATTCCAGCAAAGGAAGCGTGGTGAGTTCCGGCGAGAAAAAAGGGAAAGGTTTGCGACTACAGACCGTAGTCGCCGCGAATCAGCACGACGCGGATGCGTCCTTTGGGCCAGCTCTTTTCGGTGATCGTCCATACATTGCAGATGCGATGCGGGCTGTCGCAGTCCATGCATTTGCCGGTCTTCGCACAGGGGGTGTGCGCACCGTGTCGAGCGGCGTTCAGCGGCGCGGCCTTATCCCGGACACGGGTCACGGCAGCGTCCACTCCGTCCACGATCTTGTTGGTGCCGATGGTCAGGACCACATTGCGAGGTCCCCAGACAATGCCGCCCACACGGTTGCCGATCATGTCCAGATTCACCAGTTGCCCCTGCTCGGTAAGGGCATTGGTTCCGGTAAAGAACAGCTCGGAAAGCAGAGCCTGCCGCCTGCGCTCAAGGATTTCCCCGCGCGAAATGCCCCGCCCGAAGGTGTCGAGAAACTCCCAGCCGCCGGCTCCCGCCATTACGCGCATGTCGTCCAGAACACCGGTGGCCTGAAGCGTCATGGAGTCGCCGTACGAAACCAGTCCGGGCGCAACGCCGGGCAGGATGTCGGCAAGGATAATTTCGCGCGCCTGCGCCGGATCATCGGCCACATGCACGAGAAAACCGTTCCGGCCAAGCGCCTTGACCGTACGTTGGACTATCTGCTCATCCATTTCACTGTCCCCTTCACGTTTTCGGCACAGGCCGAACACCCGGAAGCTAGAAACCGTGCCGTACCACCTCGTCGTCGCGACGGTTGATGAACTGGATATAGCGGAACCCGCCCTTGAGCTGAGCTTCCTCCAGAATCCGGTAGCCCTCGTCGCGGCAGGCATCGCAGGCGTTGGCCGGGACTTCCACGCCGAGGCAGAGCGGATTGTTGGTGGAGCGGGTCTCCACCCGTACGGTGCCCCGACAGTCCGGGCACTCGCGCACCATCTCGGTCTGCGCCTCGGAGATGTTGTCCACGTCGTAGTAGATGTCCTTGTGCCGCACGAACCAGCCTGCGGAAATAACGCCCTCGCGGGCCTTTTCAGAGCCGTCGAAGGCAGGCGGATTGAAATACAGTTCTGGCATCACGTCGCAGAGCCTGTCGATGTATTCCGTAATGCGCTTTTCCTGATGCACGGAATCGGGCGTGAAATCCGGCTCGCGCACGCCGGAATAGTCCATGCCGGACATGGCGAGACACAGTCCCAGATTCACATACGGCAGCGCGCCCTGAATGGCATAGCCGCCCTCCAGCACCGCGATGTCCGGGGCGAGCATCTCGTTCATGCGCGCATAGCCCTGCGCAGAGAGATTCATGTTGGTGATGGGATCGGAAAAGTGGTTGTCCTGCCCTGCCGAATTGATGACCAGATCGGCCCCGAAGTCCTCCAGAATGGGCATGACCACGCGCTGCATCACCGCCAGAAAGCCTTCGTCCGAGGTGCCGGGCGGCAGAGGAATGTTCAGGTTGCGCCCGCGCGCCCACGGGCCGCCGAGTTCTTCGGGGAAACCGGAGCCGGGATACAGGGTCCGCCCGTCCTGATGCATGGAAATGAACAGGGTGTCCGGGTCGTGCCAGTACACATCCTGCGTGCCGTCGCCGTGGTGGCAGTCCGTATCCACGATTGCGACCCGCTTGCGTCCGTGTCTGGCGCGGATGTGCTCCAGCATCACCGCCTCGATATTGATATTGCAGAAGCCGCGCGAGCCATGGACCACCTTCATGGCGTGGTGCCCCGGCGGCCTGACCATGGCAAAGGCGCGCTCCTTCTCGCCGGACATGACAAGCTCCGCCGCGCGGATGGCGCCCCCGGCCGAGACCATGTGCGAGCGCGTGGCCACGGACGGCACATCCGGAAAACAGAAATGCACCCGCTCCACGTCCTCCACCGAGGCCACGGACGGCTTGTATTCGTCGATGCCTTCGATGTCGAAGATGCCTTCCTCGCGCAGTTGGTCCTGCGTGTAGAGCAGCCGTTCCTCGCGCTCGGGATGCGTGGGGGAAATGGCCCAGTCGAAGGCCGGAAAGAATATGATTCCGAGGGACTTGTCAGCCTTGAGCATGTGTACTCCCTGTATTTGTCCTGCCGGCGGTCTAGCCCCGGCCCATGCGATGCGTCACGCCCGGGCGCACCTGACAGCGCACGCGGATGTTGCGGCCCACCATGTCGAATCCCTTGACCATGTTGAAGCTGGATGCGTGAGTGATCTGCGCCTCGTCCTTGTCCAGCTTCACGCCCATGGCGTCCAAATGCATGGACAATTGATTCACGGCGTCGCGCCGGGCCTGCTCCAGTCCGTAGTTGGATGGAATATTCTCCCGATACGAGAGCGACGGGATGAACATGACGTTGCGTTCGGTATCCGCGAACAGTTCCAGATCCCACGTGGTGCGGGTCAGGGCCGCGCCGATGGCGTTGGCCACCGCATAGTCGCTGGGCACTTCCACCGAAAGCTTGAAACGCTCGAAAAGCGGGCTGCGCATGGATTCGGCAGGGCCGCCCATGAGGTAGATCTTGCGGGGCACGACCTGTTTTCCTTCCAGCAGCTCGTGAATGGTGTACACGGGCTTGGCGTTGATCTCGTCAACCAACGCGCGGGTCTCACGGTGGATGGTCCGGGAGGCGTACTCCATGGCCCGCCCGGCAAGGACCTCGGCGGGCATGGTGTGCGAGGCGGCGTAGTCGCGCAGGGCGCGCCTGGAGGCTTCCACGTCGCCCACTTCGGACTCGCCCACCCAGTTGAGGGCGTCGGTCAGCGTCGGGCGTTCTCCGCCGTGGCAGGCACTGGGACCGAGTCGGTTCGGGCCGACGCGCACTTCATCCGCGAGTACCGAGATGGCAGAGTCGCCGCCCATGCCGATGGAGCGCACCTTGAGCGCGCGCACCAGCGTGGGAAGGGAACCGATGTCGATGCCCTCGCGCTCCACCAGCGGGGCACCGTCGGCAAAAACCGCGATGTCCGTGGTGGTGCCGCCTATGTCGAGGATGACGGAGTCGTGCACGATGTCGCACAGAGCCACGATGCCCATGACGCTGGCGGCAGGGCCGGAAAAAATGGACTGCACGGGCATTCGCCGCGATTCGGCCAATGGCATGGTGCCGCCGTCCGCCTTGAGCACGTTGACGCGCACATGTCCGAGGCCAAGGTCGTCCAGCGAACGCTTCACGGCTTCGGCAAACTCGTTGAACACGCGCCAGACCGCACAGTTGTAATAGGCGGTGGCTACGCGACGGGGAAAATTCAGGGTACCGCCAAGTTCGTGACCCATGGTCACGAAATCCGCGGCTTCGCAGGGTTCGTCGCCGTCCACGGCGCACAGGGCGTTGCGCATGACCCGCTCGTGCCGGGGGTGGCGTGTGGAAAACTTGCCCACGGCCGCAAACACGCGCACGCCGTCCTTTCGGCAGGCTTCAACGGCTTCGCGGACCTGTCCGCCGCGCAAGGAGCGAACCTCGTTGCCGCGATGGTCCACGTACCCATCGAGGGCATAGAAATGACGGCAGGGCATGAAGAGGTGCGGGTCGATGCCGGGCCCTGCGCTCACCAGCACGCCAACGTCCTCCACCTTGCCTTCCACGATGGCGTTGGTGGAAAGCGTGGTGGACAGGTTGAGGGCGACGGCCCGGGCCGGGTCCACGTCGCGCAGCACTTCCCTGAGCGCCGCGGTGACCGATCCCAGCAGGTCGTCGTGATCGGTGGGCACCTTGCAGGATGCGGCCGTTTCCATGCAGCCGCCCCGCTCCTCCAGCGCCACGGCGTCGGTATGGGTTCCTCCCACGTCTATTCCGAGCAGCATTGCGTTCGTCTCCTGTTGATTGCCAGCGTCGGGACGAACCGTACCACCTGCGCGGGAGCGCGGTCCACAGGCAATACGGCGAACGGTCACCGCTCGTCGGGGAATGGTCAGACTTCGGCGGGAATGCGGATATGGAAGGTCGTCCCTTCGCCTTCGGCGCTTTCAAAGAACAGCTCGCCGCCAAAGGTCTCCACCACGAGGGAATAGGCTATGGCCAACCCTTGCCCGGTACCTTTGCCCACCTCCTTGGTGGTAAAGAAGGGGTCGAACACACGGCCGTCCATTTCCTTGGGGATGCCGGTGCCGGTGTCCGTCACGCTCACCTGAACCATTTTTCCGTCACGGCGGGCGGAAATGGTGATGGAGCCGATCTGCTGCGAGCCTGCGTTCTTTTCCGCAATGGCCTGCGCCGCGTTGATGAGCAGGTTGAGTACCACCTGATTGAACTGGCCCGGGACCACGCGCACCGGCGGGAGGTTTTCTTCAAAGTCGAAATTCACTTCCGCCACGTATTTCCATTCGTTTCTGGCGACCATGACGGTATTACGTACGGCCTCCGTCACGTCCAGCGGCACGGGGTTGACTTCATCGGGATGCGAAAAAGCCTTCATACTGCGGACGATACCCGTGATGCGGTCCACGCCTTCAAGGGTTTCCCGAATGGCCTGAGGGACCTCCTCGGCCAGAAACTCGATTCCCGAATCTTCGCAGAGCTTCAGGAAACGGCTTCGAGCCTTGTCGTCCAACGCCGTGGGGTCGGGGCAGGCGAGCTCCACCGCCTCGGCGACCCGTTTCATGAACGGATCCAGCTCTTCCTTCAGGAACCGGACGTTGTCGCCAACGAACTGGGCCGGGGTATTGATCTCGTGAGCGATGCCCGCGGCAAGGCTGCCGATGGATTCCAGCTTTAACGCCTGCAACTGGTCCCGCTCGTGCCGCTTGCGCTCGGAGATGTCGAGCATGACCTCCAGGAAAGCGGCTTTCCCTTCGCGACGAACAGAGACCACGGTCTTCATGATGGGAACGCAAGTGCCGTCAGCGCGGGCAATGAGGTATTCGCCCATGAAAATATTCTGCTCCAGCAACGGACACCGTTCGGGACAGTTCTTGTCGCCACCTTTACAGCACAGAAAGCGGCAGTCCCTGCCCTTGAGCTCTTCGCGGCTCCAGCCAAGCAGCTTCTCGGCCTCTTCGTTGGCGTCGAGAATGCTCAGATTGCGTGGCTCCACGGTGACGATGGCCGCACGGATACCCTTGATCACACGGTCGAGGGCCTCCCGGCTTTCCTTCAGCTCCCGCTGCATCAGAAGCTGCGTGTCCCGCTCCCGCCTGAGCCTGCGGTTCGAATACGCCATTACCAGCAGCGCCGCCCCAAGAGGCAGAACCAGGACCAGAAGCCAGCGGATGATGCTGCGAAGCGACATGCCGTGTTCATACCTGACGGCCATCCATTCCTGCATCAACGCCTGTCGTTCAAGCGGAGTTATGGAGGCCAGCGCCTTGTCCAGTACCGAGGCAAGGATGCGGTCCTCACGGGCCACGGCCATTCGTTGATCATGATTGCCGAGGGTAATGGGCGCGGCCACCTTGATAACGTCGAAGTCCCTGTGGTCGATGAGCCATGACGTCACGGTGAGGTTGCCCACAAAGGCATCGGCGCTCCCCCGGGCCACGGATTCAAGTCCCTTTTCGGCATCCGGCACAGGCATCAGATTCAGTCGCGGGTATTGTTCGGCCAACCGTTGATGCACCACGTAACGATTCTGAACGGCAACGGTCATGCCCGCCAGATCGTCCGGGCCGCCCACGTATCCGAACTCGTCACGGATGACGATGACCCATGAGAGGTAGAGGTACGGACGGGTGAAGCGCAGAAACTCTTCGCGCTCCCCGGTATGCTTGATGGTCGGGATCACATCGTATTCTGACGTGCCTTTTCGCATCCGGCGCAGCATTTCATCCCACGAATACCCGGCAGGCACGACCTCGAAGCGCAGCCCGGTCTTTTCGGTTATGAGCTTGAGGTACCCGTCGCAGATGCCGCTGCGGGCGGTGTCCTTGAACTGATACGGCGGCCAGTCGCCACCCCAGACCTTCACCGGTCCGGACCGGGCGATCCAGTCCCGCTCTTCGGGCGTGAGCTTTACGTCAGCTGCGAAGGCCGTAGCGGACACACCCGCCACGAGCAGAAAAATGAAGATAAAACAGGCAAAAACGCCGCTACGGGAGAGAAGGCTCAACATGCAACCGACATAGCATCGGCAGCGGGAAATCAATATTATATATCGGGCTTTTTGCCGCCGGGACTCTCGCTTTCGGTCTCGCCCCTATCCACGGAAACCCTGAGCGAAGAGTCCTGCTTGAGAAGCACGTCTCGCTGCGGGAAGGGAATCTGGATGCCATGCTCATGAAAGAGATCCCAAATACCCAGCAGGACCGTATGGCGAACACCGCCGATACCCTGATCCGTATCCGCAATCCAGACGCGCAGCTCAAGGTCCACACTGCTGTCGCCGAAACCAACCAGCAGGGCGTTTGGAGCCGGATCGGTGACGACCCTCGGGCTCTGCCGCGCGGCCTGAAGCATCAGGTCCAGCGCAAGCCGCACGTCGGATTCATAGCTGATGCCGACCGGCAGGCGCAGACGAACCTGATTGTCGGAAAAGGTCCAGTTGATGACCTGATTGGTGATCAGGTGCTCGTTGGGAATGAGATATTCCTTGCCGTCGCGCGTGAGCACCGAGGCGTAGCGGGCGTGCAGGGAGCGGATGAAGCCGTAGGCGCCCTGCACTTCGATGGTATCACCCGGCTTGATGGAGCGGTCCAGCAGCAGAATAACGCCGGAAACGAGGTTGGAAAAGATTTTCTGCAACCCGAAGCCGATGCCAACGCCCACTGCGCCGGAAAAGACCGCAAGGCTGGTCATGCTGATGCCCATACTGCTGATGACCACCAGCCCCACCCCGGCATACAATCCAAAGCGCAACGCCTTGCCGAACAGCACCTGCAGCGAGGGCGAGAGGGTGGAGCCGGATATCTGCTGCTCCACGATACGCGAGGAAACGGAGGCCGCCTGTAGCAGGAGCACGCCCAGCAGCACTCCCTTGAGGAGTACCAGCGCAGAGAGCCGGGTTTCCCCGAAGCTCAGGCCCAGCCCGTCAAGAAATGCGGCAGCCGGTTCAAGCAGGCCGAGGATGTGCAGCGCGGCCACGCCCCATGCGGCATACGCCAACGCACGGCCCCAGAAGCGGCTCGCGATGACGCTGCGAAGCAACTGGGCCGCCAACCACGCGGCGGAAAGGTTGGTGAACACCCCAACCAGCATGGCAGGCCGGTCGAACATGCCAAGACTTTCCTGACACAACCGGCACAACAGCATGAACGGCAGCAGCCAGCCGGAACGGGCAAAGGTCCGTACAATCTTCGCCAGCCATTCGCCGTGCACGGTTTCGGCCTTGGCGAACAGCCGCCTGCGGGCAGGCTTCCACACAACCAGCGCCAGCGCGAGGCTTGCGGCCACGAGGCCGGCCTGAAGCGCGGCCTCCCAGTCGAGCACCCGGTCCGCGATTTCGGCGGTCGCGGCCTTTGCCTTTTCCAAGAGCTGGCTGGCGGAATACTGCATGTTCCCTCCCTACCCTCAGCGCAGTGCCAAATCAATGATAACACCCGCGAAAAGCAGGACGGAGATGATGCCGTTGATGGTGAAGAAGGCCACGTTGACGCGGCTCATGTCCTCGGGGGAGATGAGGCGATGTTCCCACATGAGAAAGAGCCCGGCGCCCAGCGCGGCGAGGAAGTAGACAAATCCGGCCCCGGCGGCCCAGCCAGCCAGCACGAAAAACGCTGCCGTGGCGAAATGGCTTACCGAGGAGATGCCCAAAGCGGCGCGCAGGCCGAGCTTGGCGGGAATGGAGTTGAGCCCCTCCTCCCGGTCGAACTCCCGGTCCTGACAGGCGTAGAGCAGGTCGAAACCCGCCACCCAGAACAGCACGCCGAAGAACAGCAAGGCGGACGTCAGGGAGACTTCTGCCGTGACGGCGAGCCCGCCCGCCACCGGAGCGAGCCCCAGTACGGAACCGAGCACGAAATGGCACCAGTGGGTGAAACGCTTACAGTAGGAATAGAACGCCGACCAGATCAGGGCCAGTGGGGACAGGGCGAAGCAGACCCAGTTCAACCCGGCGCAGGCCAGCACGAAGATGGTGGCGCAGGCCACGATGAACTGCATGGTGAAGCGGGGTGTCAGCTCGCCGCTGACCAGCGGCCGGTCCTGTGTGCGCGGGTTCTTCGCGTCTATCTCCACGTCCGCAAGCCGGTTGTAGGCCATGGCAAAGGAGCGGACCGCGACCATGGCCACGGTCAGAAAGATCATGATCCGCCAGCCCGGCCAACCGCCTGCGGCGAAGAACGCCCCGGCATAGGCAAAGGGAAGAGCGAAGACCGAATGCTCGATCTTGATCATGCGACAGACTTTTCCGATATTTTTCAAAATCTTGCTCATTTTCAACTCCGGTACGGTTAGTAGCGGCTGACGAGATACGCGCCCGCAAAGAGCAGCACCGCGCCCACGATTCGGGGCGGGCTGACCACGCGGGTGTCGAACCCGAAAACTCCCAGATGATCAAGCGCCAGCGAAGTAATCAGCTGGGCCGCGATGATCCAGACCATGGCTCCGGCCGCGCCGATCTTGGAGGCCACGAGAATGCTCGCAGCCACGAAGACCGCGCCGAGCAGCCCGCCGAACCACATCCAGCCGGGGCCCGAGGAAGCGGCCCTGACCAGCGGCATGGGCGTGCCCGTGAGCACCACGTAGCCCGCAAGCGCCGCCGTGCCCACCACAAAGGACACAAGGGCCGCGGGGACAGGGTCTCCCAGAGCCGCGCGAAGGGTGTTGTTCACCCCGACCTGAACGGTGGCGCACGCGCCCGCCGCAAACGCTATGGCGATGAATATCCATTTCATGGACGCAGAGACTACTCCGGTTTGCGCCTTTGGTAAACGCCTTGCGGATACGGTTTTCTCAACAAAAGCTCCCCGCAACCGTAACGCCGCCGCAACTACAAACATTTTCAGGAAGCGTAGACAAGGACAGTCATAACACCAGAACCCAACGGGAGGTCCGTCATGAACGAAGCAGACAAAAGGATGATCCGAGCCCGCCTGACCGAAGCGCTCGAAAACCTGACCAGTCTCCACAGCGAAGATGCGCCCCTTTCTCTGGAAAACTTTGCGGACGACGCGGACTATGCGTCCCAACTGACCGCCCACACCATGACTCTGGCCCTGAAAGAGCGCGATATCGAAAAGATCCGCCGCATCGAAGAAGCGCTTGAACGCATCGACTCCCCGGATTTCGGCCTCTGCCGCGAATGCGACGCGCCCATCGGCAAGGCACGCCTCACGGCCCGTCCCGACGCTCGCCTCTGCGTCACCTGCCAGCACGAAAGGGAATCCGGACTGCCCGCATGCGCCTAACAACGTCCGAAACGGAGGAATCCCCCATGGGCGACACGATCAGCAGGATAGACCTGCACGTTCACTCGCGCCACTCCAAACGCCCCTCGCAGTGGATTCTGCAAAAGATCGGCTGTCCGGAGAGCTTCACCGACCCCAAGCTCATCCATGAGACAGCCCTGAAACGCGGCATGGATCTCGTCACCATCACCGACCACAACACCATCGACGGCGCACTCGAAATAGCCCACCTGCCCGGCACCTTCATCAGCGAAGAGATTACCACCTACTTCCCCGAAGACCGCTGCAAACTCCACGTGCTCGCCTGGGACATCACCGAAGCACAGCACGAAGACATCCAGAAAACGCGCGAAAACGTCTTCGATCTCGTGCCTTATCTCCATGAACAGGGCATTGTCCACGCGCTGGCCCACCCGCTCTTCGCCGTGAACGACCGCATGACGCTGGAACACCTCGAACAGGCCCTGCTGATGTTCGGCATCGTGGAGGCCAACGGATCGCGCGACGCTCGTCAGAATGAATCGCTCTCCGCCATCCTCGACGCCCTCACCCCCAGACACATGGAACGCCTTGCGGACATCCACGGCATGGAACCGGTTGGCGAACGACCATGGGAAAAGATCATGGTCGGCGGCTCGGACGATCACAGCTCCATCAACATCGCTCGCATGCACACCCGCTTCAACGGCGAACCGAACAAGCAGGCCCTGCTGGACGCCATTTGCGCCGGACGTTGCGAGGCTGCCGGAGAAGCGGCTACACCGCGAACCATGGCCCACAATCTCTACGGGATCGCCTATCAGTTTTACACACGCCGGGCCGCCATGTCCGACGCCGCCAAGCAGCACGTGGTCATACGCTTTGCGGAAAACGGTCTGAATCCGGCACGCAGCAGCGAGCCTACCGGCATCCTTCACCGCCTGCGCTGCTTTATGGGACGCGGACGCGCCGCCCTGCACTCCCTCGCCCCCGGCAAGGACTCCGTGCAGGACTCCCTGCTCAAGAACGCCGCCCAGATCATCACCGCCGATCCGGACCTCATGAAGGTGGCCCGGGGATGCGCGGGTGAACCCCGGACACTGGAAAACGAAGTGGCCCGTTTCATCTCCGGCTCCGCCAACCGGGTGCTGCGCAACTTCGCGGACAAGGTCCTCGACAGCGCCATGGGCGCAAACCTCTTCGACATCTTTCACACCATCGGCTCCGCAGGTTCACTCTACGCCCTGCTGGCTCCGTATTTCGTCGGCTACGACCTGTTCAGCCGCGAACGCGGCTTCTGCAATCAGGCACTGAAACGCTTCGGCGTGCGGCAGGATCTCCAGCGCCCCCTGAGGATAGCCCACTTCACCGACACCTTCGACGAGGTCAACGGCGTTGCGGGCACCATCCGAAGCCAGCTGGAACTCGTCTCCCGTCACGGCAAGCGCATGACCGTGGTCACCAGCGGCTCCCACAAATCCGGTCCCGGACTCGCCAACTTCGACCCCGTAGGCGAATTCCAGATTCCCGAATATCCCGAACTGACCCTGCGCTACCCGCCGGTGCTCGAAATGCTTGAATACTGCTTTGAACGCGAATTCGACTGCATCCTCGCCGCCACCCCCGGCCCCGTGGGACTGGCCGGGCTGGCCGTATCAAAAATCTTGAAAATCCCGTTCCACGGCACCTATCACACAGCATTTCCGCAGTACGTTCGCGCCTTCACCGAAGACACCGCCATGGAAGACGGCTGCTGGCGCTTCATGACCTGGTTCTACAACCAGATGCAGGTCATCTACGCACCCTCGGAAGCCACCAAGCAGGAACTGGTGGAGCGAGGCATCGATCCCGGCAAGATCACCACCTACCCCAGAGGCGTGGACGTGGAACGGTTCCACCCCTCCAAACGAAACGGCTTCTTCACCCAGTACAGGCTCGAAGGAACAAAACTGCTCTACGTGGGCCGCGTCTCGCGCGAAAAAGGCCTCGACACCCTCGCCGAAGCCTTCCGCAGACTCTCCAAAATGCGCCCCGGCCTGTCGTTGGCCGTGGTGGGCGAAGGACCATACCTTGACGAAATGAAGCGCACCCTGCGCGGCACCCCTGCCGTGTTCACAGGAGCCCTGCACGGCGAGGACCTCTCGCAGGCATACGCCAGCTCGGACATCTTCGTGTTCCCATCCGCCACCGACACCTTCGGCAACGTGGTACTGGAAGCGCAGGCCTCGGGACTGCCCTGCATCGTCACCGATCAGGGCGGCCCTTGCGAGAACATCGACCCGGACGAAACAGGTCTGGTCATCCCCGCAGCCGACCCGGATGCCCTCATTCGCGCCGTGCTGCACCTCGTAGACGCCCCGGAGCGCCTCGCCTACATGCGGCGCAAGGCCCGTGGCAGCATGGAGGAACGCACCTTCGACCAGACCTTTCTGAAAACATGGGAACTCTTCGGCGCACGCATCCGCGACGCCGCCTGATAAAAAGCATCCCCACGGAGCAGCTTCGACAGCAGCCCCGAAAAGGAACGCCCCGCCGAACCCAAAGGCTCGACGGGGCGTTTCGCCTGCAGAAAACCGCTAGTCCATGTCCGCAAAACGAACCGCCTTCGATCCGGAACGAACCAAGGCAGCCAACAGTGCATCCAGAAACTCGAACGCGGCCCCGTTCATGCGCTGGTGATGCAACATCACCCCGCAATGCCCGGACTCCAGCGCCTCGACCAGCTCTGCGAGCAAGGCTCTGCGCGACTGCGCCGAATCGCTCTCGTTGCGCGTATGCAGATCCACATTCACGAAATGGTCGGGCAGTCCCTGCGGCAGCGGAACTTTGCGCTCCTCGCCTTCGGAGCGCGAAACGCACAGATACTCCAATTCGCGAAGCAAGGCGGCCGTCACTGGATCGAATCGATTCCAGGGCGGAGTAAACCGCCGCTCAAAACGGCTTCCGAGCAATCCTGACAGTTTCTCAGCCCCCCGAACCAAATCCTTTCGCTTATCCGCCTCCGTTCGATCCGCGCCGAACTCTCCTTTCTTGCCCGAGACCTGATGGCTCACATGCCGCCACCCATGCTGATGAAACCGGAACAGCTCCGTTTCCGGACACAGCCGCATCAGCTCCAAAGCGCGGTCCTTACGCAACCACGCGGGCGTCACCGCCATCTCCAAAGACACTTCATGTGTCCTGAATATATCCACCATACGCCTGAAGCCAGCCGACGGAACGGCCACGTCGTCAGCACGAAAAAAAATCCGAACACCTGAAGCCGCTCGCTCGAACGCAGGATCCAGAGCAGCCGCCATGTCCGGGAACGGCTCGGACCATATCGGAGATACGCCCGGTCTGATGATCATGTATTATTTCCCTCCGGGGGCTTAAGAACCTTTTTGGCAAAAGGTTCTTAAGAATCTCCAAAATCTTTTGGTTTGCCAAGCCGAATCTGGGGCGCTCGGATCGCTGAAGCTCTTAGACGGCTTGGCGGGGTGGCTGACGGCGGTTTATGGCTATGGCGAGCGTACGCTCCAGAGAGTTCAAAGCTGTTAGGTCAAGACCCATAGAATCCCAAATCCCCGTCAGCGGGGTTGCAGCTGGGACGCGGATTATGTGGCCGCATGAACCCGGCAGCTGCAACTCCGCTGACAACTCAGGGATTCCAAAGGGGGCCCGCCCCTTTGGTCCCCCTGAAAGGGGCCGCCTGAAGGGCCCGCCGGGGGCATTGCTGTTTCGCACCAGTTGCAGGTTTCGGCCTGCTGGCCGACCTTCTTTTTTGCTGGCGCAGAAAAAGGAAGGCAAAAACTGCGCTGCTTGAGGTGAGCCGCCGCTCTCGGCGAGTGGCTCTATGACGCGGTCACTGCTCCGGGCGAAACGTTTGTGGCTACAAACACCACCCGGACCTGCGTGACCGGTCAAAAGAGCCTCTATGCCTCGATCGGCATTGCTGCGGAACTTGATCGGCGGGAATGGATGCTTTGTTGGGAGTTCCGAAGGGAAGTGTATGAACTGAGAAAATCCTGTTCAGCTGAACTCTGCTAACGGAGTTCGTCAGCCAAGACCCATAGAATCCCAAATCCCCGTCAGCGGGGTTGCAGCTTGGACGCGGATTATGCGGTCGCATGAACCCGGCAGCTGCAACCCCGCTGACAACCCAGGGATTCCAAAGGGGGCCCGCCCCTTTGGTCCGCCTGAAGGGCCCGCCGGAGGCAAAAAGCGCCCCAGCCCGCCGAAGGCACCACTTTACTATCCAATTTACGTGAAATAATAACATTCATGGGCTGTTCGGTGTTTGTATAGTGAGGCGTTTTCGTTTACATTCCCTGCATCGTAATCAAAACAGCCTTTAATCATTCAAGAATAAGGAGTCTTCCATGAGCATTATTTCCGGAGTCTGGGCAAGGGAAATTCTCGACAGTCGAGGTAATCCCACGGTTGAAGTGGAGGTCGTGCTGGAGTCTGGTGCGCGTGGCCGTGCTGCGGTTCCGTCCGGTGCATCCACGGGCACCCGCGAGGCGCTGGAACTTCGTGACAAGGAAGACCGTTACGGCGGCAAGGGTGTGCAGACTGCCGTGGAGAACGTGCGTGGCGAGATTGCCGAGCGCATCATGGGCATGGACGCGCTGCGTCAGGTGACGGTGGACAATGCGCTGCTGGATCTGGACGGCACCGAGAACAAGGAGCGTCTGGGCGCGAATGCGCTGCTGGGCGTTTCCATGGCTGTTGCCCGTGCTGCGGCGAATCTGCTGGGTCTGCCGCTGTATCAGTATCTGGGTGGTGTCAACGCCAAGTTGCTTCCGGTTCCCTTGATGAACATCATCAATGGCGGTGAGCATGCGCCGAACAACTTGGATATTCAGGAATTCATGATCATGCCGCTGGGAGCCGAAACCTTTGCGGAGGCGCTTCGCATGGGTGCCGAGACCTTCCATGCGCTGAAGAAGCTGCTGGCGGACGACGGTCATGTCACCAGCGTGGGTGACGAGGGCGGTTTCGCGCCGAACCTCAAGTCCCATGAGGAAGCCTTCCAGTACATCATGAAGGCCATTGAAGCAGCCGGGTACGAGCCGGGTGCGGACATCGCGCTGGCCATCGACGCTGCGGCGAGTGAGTTCTACAAGAACGGCAAGTATGTCTTTACCGGTGAAGGTCGCGACTTTGATGCGGCCGGACTGGTGGATTACTACGCCGAGCTGTGCGACAAGTTCCCCCTCGTTTCCATTGAGGACGGACTGGCCGAGGCAGACTGGGAAGGCTGGGAGCTGATGACCGAGAAGCTCGGCGAGAGCATCCAGATTGTTGGTGACGACGTCTTCGTGACCAATCCTGAGATTCTGGCCGAAGGCATCGTGCGCGGCTGCGGCAACTCCATCCTGATCAAGCTGAACCAGATCGGCACCGTGACGGAGACGCTCGACACCATTGAGCTTGCCAAGACCGCGAGCTACACCAACGTGGTTTCCCACCGGTCCGGCGAGACCGAAGACCATTTCATTTCGGACCTCGCGGTGGCGGTGAACGCGGGCCAGATCAAGACCGGTTCCCTCTGCCGTTCCGACAGACTCGCCAAATACAACCAACTCATCCGCATCGAGGAAGAGCTGGGAGAGGACGGCGTCTACTTCGGCCCCATTCTGGGCGAAAGCTGGTTCGAAGAAGACTAGCAGGCGTCTCTTAGCGACATTCAAAGGCCGTCCCGTCGGGGCGGCCTTTTTCTTTGAATGATATCAGATTCGACCTGTTCTGAGGCTGGCGACCGTGGCGAGTGCGAGAACGAATACGGGGACAGCCAGCGTCGCCATGGGGAGCGGAAATTCTGTGCCGATCATGAGCATGGCGCTAAAGGAATATATGCCGGCAATCAGTGCTGAGGCCCAAAGCATCAACCGTGCAAAGCGAACACGCAAAAGAGAAAAAACGCCCGCGAGCGTAAAGAGCATCCCGGCGGCCAGCGCCGCTGAATGAACGGGAACATGAAGCGATTCGGCCAGCTTCAGCCCACTGTTGACGGCCAGTGCCAGCCCGAAGACGACCCACGTGTATTCAAGAGCCCTGCGCATCATGTCCTTCCGATTTTGAATTTGGATAGCACTGGTGTTCGGGAAGAACAAGATAATGGAATGTCCATGGGTGGCATTTAATAAGTGCAATGAAAGCCGGGAAATGCCAAGGTTGCTCCAAGGATGAATTGGCTGACCCAGCATGAAACAAGGGAGAGGGTGTGAAAAAAGCAATTGCATTGTTGGTCTGTATGGTTGCCTTTACCGCAACAAGCGCCTTTGCCGCCGAATCTATCGTCGGAACATGGGACGTGCAGCAGATCGAAATGTATCTTGACGGCAAGAAAGTCGAAAACCCCAAGGCCGTTGACGGGTACATCGAAATCACATCACAGGACGGCCCGCTTTTTTCCGGCACGAAACACTGGATTCGTGGAGGGAAGAAGTATTCCGAAGCACTTAGCGGCAGCATCACTGATGACAATGAAATCATCATACAGGAACACGTGGACGGAGAAGCCGAAGGGAGCCTGCTGCCCGGCGACATGATGGTGCTCTTCTACACCGAAGGGCCGCCCAAGCCGCGCGTTCACAAAACGATCCTGAAACGCCGCTAATCCCCGCACAGCTTGACGAACAGGGCCGCTTCATGCGAAGCGGCCTTTTCTTCATCCGTTCTTTTTTACAGTCATCCAATCAGGGGATTTGAGACATGATTCTGCTCGACGGCAAAGAGACCGCGAAAACCATCCGCGGCGAACTCAAGGCAGAGGTTGAGGCGCTCGCGCCCAAACACGGGCGCGCACCCGGACTGGCGGTTATCCTCGTGGGCGAAGACCCGGCATCGCAGGTATACGTCCGCAACAAGGAACGCGCCTGCGCCGAGGCCGGCATCATTTCCGTGCCGCACAAACTACCCGCGGATACCTCCCAGCAGGAACTCGAAAAACTCATCAGCGACCTCAACGCCGACGAAACCGTTGACGGCATCCTGCTGCAACTGCCCCTGCCCAAAGGGCTCGACAGCCAACGCTGCCTCGAACTCATCGACCCTGAAAAAGACGTGGACGGCTTTCACCCCGTCAACGTCGGGAAACTCACCCTCGGCCTGCCCGGCTTCCGCTCCTGCACCCCCGCAGGCGTCATGAACCTGCTCGAACGCTACGACATCGACCCCTCCGGCAAGAAATGCGTCATCATCGGACGCTCCAATATCGTCGGCAAGCCGCAGGCACTCATGATGCTCGCCAAGAACGCCACCCCGGTGATCACACACTCCCGCACCAAAGATCTCAAAGCCGAATGCCGCGATGCCGACATCCTCGTCGCCGCCCTCGGAAGACCCGGCTTTGTCACCGAAGACATGGTCAAGGAAGGAGCCATCGTCATCGACGTAGGCATCAACCGCACCGAAGACGGCCTCAAAGGCGACTGCGACTTCGATGCCGTCAAAGACAAAGTGCACGCCATCACCCCTGTGCCCGGCGGCGTAGGACCCATGACCATCGCACAACTGCTGGTCAATACCGTCCAAGCCTTCAAACAACACGTGAACGCATAAGGTTGGGTGCCTCCGGCGGGCTGGGGCGCTTTTTGCCTCCGGCGGGTCCTTCAGGCGGACCAAAGGGGCGGGCCCCCTTTGGAATCCCTGGGTTGTCAGCGGGGTTGCAGCTGCCGGGTTCATGCGCCCGCACAACTCGCGTCCGAGCTGCCACCCCGCTGATGGGGATTTGAGGGCTGTGCGTCTTGGCTGACGAGCTTCGTTAGCAGAGTTCAGCTAAACAGAGCTTTCCCAGTTCAGACATTTCCCTTCGGAACTCCCAACAAACAATCCACTCCCGCCAACCAAGTACCGCAGCAATGCCGATCAAGGCATAGAGGCTCTTTTGACCGGTCACGCAGATCCGGGTGGTGTTTGTAGCCACAAACGTTTCGCCCGGAGCAGTGACCGCGTCATAGAGCCACTCGCCGAGAGCGGCGGCTCACCCCAAGCAGCGCAGTTTTTGCCTTCCTTTTTCTGCGCAAGCAAAAAAGAAGGTCGGCCGACAGGTCGAAACCTGCAACTGGTGCAAGTAGGTACGCCTCCGGCGGGCCCTTCAGGCGGACCCTTTCAGGGGGACCAAAGGGGCGGGCCCCCTTTGGAAACCCTGGCTTGTCAGCGGGCTTGCAGCTGCCGGTTTCATGCGGTCGCACTACTCGCGTCCGAGCTGCAACCCCGCGGACGGGGATTTGGGAGCTGGGGGGCTTGGTTGACGGGCTTCTGTTGCAAGGAGAATTCGTCAAGGAGAGCTTCCTCAGCTCACAAGCTTATCATCAGAACTCCCCCTGCATTCCCACTCCCCCGCCAGCACAACAACCGCCATCAGCCTCCCGCCAAGCCGCTATACGCCTCAGCTTTCGGAAAGCCTCGTGCGGCTTGGCAACACAAAAGTTTTTGGGAGATTCTTAAGAACCCTTTTGCAAAAGGGTTCTTAAGCCCCCGGAGGGCCGTCGGAGACCCGCAGAAGGATTGTGCTTCGAAGAAAAAAAGCGGGAACCTTTCGGTTCCCGCTGGAATTCCACTTGTACTGTCGTCCGGTTTAGACGCAGCCGGTGGGCTTGGGCAGACCTGCCATTTTGCAGGCTCCCTTGCCGGGTCCGGAGGGGAACAGCTCGTAGATCTGCTTCAGCTTGAAGCCGGTGACCTTGGAGAGGATGCGGACCATCGGTGCGATGCCGTTCTTCTTGTAGTAGTCCTGCAGGAAGTCGATGACCTTCTGGTGGTCTTCGGTCAGTTCCTTGATGCCTTCGGTGTCCTTGACGTAGTCCACCCATTCGGGGGTCCAGTCTTCGAAGCGCTGCAGGAAGCCGTCTTCGTCCACTTCGAAAGTCTTACCCTGAAATTCGACAACAGCCATTTTTTCCTCCTAAAGGTTGTTACCTCGAAACAAAACCACGGGGACAACGAAAAAGTCCCATGGCCGACTCCCCATGTAAACCCCGATTGGGAAAATTTCAAGAGGAAAATGGCTATAACCCGCTCACTCCAACGGAATTGAGCGATTTGGAGCCTCGGATTATTTGGTGAATTCAGTCATTTTCTCCTTGCAGAAAATGGGGTGAAGGGACTTCAGGTCGGTGCGTGGCGGAATGAGTCTTTATTTTTCGCCCGGCGGCTGATAGCTTGAATCAAACCCGAACAGCGACGGATTTCTGCAGATGAAAGGCGTCAAGAACAAGTACAGTTTTCCTCCGGGGCGCGAGCTGCCGGTTCCACCCGGTTCCGACTGCGGAGAACTGCCGGTGCCCGATGATGCGGCGTGCTTTGCGATCTGGGACCGTACGGACATGCTGGAGAACATTCGCGAGCACAGTATGGCGGTGGCCGGTGTGGCGACGTTTCTGGCGCGCCGCGCCCGCGAGGTGGGCATGGAGGCTGATGTTGAGGCTGTCCGCGCCTCTGCCCTTCTGCACGACATCGCCAAAACGTACTGCATTGTCCACGGCGGCAACCACAGCCAGCTTGGCGGCGCGTGGGCGGCGGAGTTGACGGGCAATCCGTATATCGCTTCCGGGGTCACGCATCACGTTTTCTGGCCTTTCGATCTGGACCTTGGCCGCTATTTCCTGCAACTTGCCGTGCTTTACGGCGACAAGCGGGTCACGCACGACCGTCTGGTGGACATCGACGACCGTTTCGAGGACCTGCTCGACCGTTACGGAAAATCCGCCCTGATCCGTCAGCGCATGCATATCATGCACGATCAGGTCGTTGCCGTTGAGAACATGTTTTCCACCAAACTCAAGGTTGATCTGAATGAACTTACTCTTGATAGCCGGGGGCTGGTCCAGCGAGCGTGACGTCTCGCTTTCGGGCGCCCGCAAGATACACACCGCAATGGAAAATCTCGGGCACTCGGTTCGTTTTCTCGATCCCGCGCTCGAATTCGACACCATCACCGAGGCCGCCGAAGAGGCGGAGTTCGCCTTCATCAACATGCACGGCTCTCCCGGCGAGGACGGGCTGGTACAGGCGATGCTCGATGCCGTTGGCTGCCCGTATCAGGGCGCCGGGGCATCCGAATCCTTCATGGCGCTGAACAAGGCCGCCTCCAAGCAGCTGTTCCGTCGCGCAGGAATCCCTACGCCCGACTGGCAGTTGGTAACGTCGCGTCCAGACGAATCCTGGAAATGCGAACTTGAGTTGCCCGTGTTCGTCAAGCCCAACTGCGGCGGCTCCAGTGTGGGCATGGGGCTGGTGCGCGAACCGGAGCAGCTTCTGCCTGCGGTCAATGCGGTTTTCGACCTGTGCGACGAGGCGATCATCGAGCCGTACATGCCGGGCGTGGAGTTGACCTGCGGCATGTTGGGCGGGCGCGCACTGCCGCTGATCATGATCAAGCCCAAGCCGGGCTCCGAATTCTTCGACTACGCGAACAAATACGACGCGGACGGGGCCGAGGAGATCTGCCCCGCACCCGTGGACGACGATATTACCCAGGCCGTTCAGGGCATGACGCTTGTGGCCAACGAAGCCCTCGGGCTGACCGGTTACAGCCGTGCGGATTTCATCCTGAGCGACGGGCAGCCGTGGCTGCTGGAGGTCAACACACTCCCGGGCATGACGCCCACGAGCCTCTTGCCGCAGGCGGCCGCCGAGCTCGGTCTGACCTTCGAGGGTCTCATTGCCGAGCTGATCCGGACCGGAATGCGGGAGCGCGGCTGATGCGGCGCAGTGTCCGGGCCGCCATGAGGGCCTATTCGCTGCTGTGGAAGGCCGCGGTTCCAGTGCTGCGCTCCAACGGCCGCCTTCGCGACGGGTGGGACGAACGCACCCTTCAGGCCGGGGTCCCCGCCGGTGCGGACGTCTGGATTCAGGCCGCCAGCGCCGGCGAGGCCTATCTGGCACGGGAAATACTCTGCGACATGAAAAGCCCGTGGGCAGACAGACCGCTTCGGGTGCTGTGTACCACCAACACCCGTCAGGGCCGGGATATTCTCGGTAAGCTGGCGGATGACGTGCACGGCTCCAGCGCCGGCCTTTCCGTGCAGGTGCGCATGTTTCCGTTCGATGCGCCCGGCATAATGGAAAAGGCCCTTCACGCGGTGCGGCCAAAGCTGGCCCTGCTGCTGGAGACCGAGATATGGCCGGGCTTCCTGTCGCAATGCCGAAACCTTGGCGTGCCGGTGCTGCTTGCCAACGGGCGGATGAATCCGCGCAGTCTCGCCGGGTACCTGACATGGCCGGGCCTGTTCCGCGACCTTGCGCCGGATGCGGTCATGGCGGTCTCCGACCGCGACGCCTCGCGCTTCGGCACTCTGTTCGGCCATGAGCGGGTCTCGGTGATGCCGAACATCAAGTTCGACCGTATGGTCGGTGCAGGCGCATCCTGTCCGGACGGCGGCCTGCTCTCTGACGTCTTGCCCCGGGACGCGCCGTTCGTGGTGCTCGGCTCGGTGCGCGAACAGGAGGAAGAGCGCATCGACACGCTTCTGGATGGCCTTCGGCGCAGGGCTCCCGAAGCCGTGACCGGGTTGTTCCCGCGTCACATGGAGCGGCTTGAGCGCTGGCGGGAGCGGCTGGACGAACTCGAGGCCGAATGGATCGCCCGTTCCGAGATTGCCGGGCCGGTGAAGCCGGGAACGGTGATCCTCTGGGACACCTTCGGAGATCTGATTCCTGCCTATTCGCGGGCTGACGCGGTTTTCGTGGGCGGCAGCCTCGATCCGCGCCTGAAGGGGCAGAACTTTCTGGAACCGCTGACCTGCGGCCTGCGTCCGGTGATCGGTCCATACTGGAGCAGTTTTCACTGGGTGGGCGGAGAAATCGTCGAATCCGGCCTTGTTGATGTTGCAGAGGACGAAAACGACGTTTTACGGTTGCTTCTGGAAGCGATTTCGGCTCCGGTGGACCGTGAAGGCACGGCAAAAGCCGCGGCGGAGTACATTCGATCACGCACGGGCGGCGCTGACGCCATCCGCAAACGGCTTGCCCAATTCCTCATTAACGAGTAAACGGGCATCGCGCGGATGGAACCATGAGCACCTTTCCCGAATGTCACGCCATAATTCCCGCACGCTATGAGTCGTCGCGGTTTCCGGGAAAACCCCTTGCGGAGATTCTCGGGAAACCGATGTTCTGGCACGTCTGGAACCGGGCCCGGCTGTGCGACGGCCTGACCAGCGTCACGCTGGCCACGGACGACGAGCGCATTTTCGAGGCGGCGAGACGGCACGAGGTGCCGGTGGTCATGACCTCTTCCGAACACGCCAGCGGCACGGACCGCGTGCTTGAGGCAGCCCGGAAAATCGAGGCCGATCCGGAATCCGTGATCGTGAACATTCAGGGTGACGAGCCGTGTCTCGATCCGGGCATGATCGACGATCTGCTGCGTCCTTTCAGCCGCTGCCGCGCCATGGTCACCACGCTGGCCAGCCGCATGGCGCCGGACGAGGCCGAAAGTCCGGACCGCGTCAAGGCGGTGATCTCGGCGGACGGACGCGCACTGTATTTTTCGCGGGCAAAGGTTCCCTTCGACCGCGACGGAAGCGGCGGGGACTACCACCTGCACATCGGCCTTTACGCCTTCAGGATGCAGGCGCTGATGCGCTTCGGCGAGCTTGAGCCGAGCCCGCTGGAACGGCGGGAAAAGCTGGAGCAGTTGCGTTTTCTCGAAAACGGCATCGACATCCACGTGACCGAAACCGCACACGCCTGCCACGGCGTGGACCGGCCTGAAGACCTTGAGACAGTAACCGCAATCCTTGAGAGGGAATAGATGAAAGCTATCCTTGCCCTTGAAGACGGCACCATTTTTCACGGGACCTCCTTCACCGGCGAAGGCGAAACCGGCGGCGAAGTGATCTTCAACACCGGCATGACCGGGTATCAGGAGATTCTCACCGACCCGTCCTACAACGGACAGCTCGTCTGCATGACCTATCCCCTCATAGGCAACTACGGGGTAAACGACGTGGACGTGGAGTCCCTGTCCGTCAAGGCGGCCGGGCTCATCGTCAAGGAATGCTGCAAGACGCCGAGCAACTGGCGGGCCACCAAGTCCCTGCCGGACTACCTGCGCGAGAACGGCGTAACCGGCATCGAGGACATCGACACCCGCGCCCTGACGCGTCACCTGCGCCTGAACGGCGCCATGCGCGGCTACATCACCACCGAGGACATCTCCGAGGAAGAAGCGGTCAGGCGCGCACAGGGCCAGCCGGACATGGAAGGCCTGAACCTCGCCGACGGCGTTTCCTCCGACCGCCCCTTCGCTTGGGTGGACGGACGTCCCAGATTTTTCGAGTCCATCGATCAGGCCGAATGGCAGGGCAACGGCCCGCGCCTTGCGGTCTACGACTTCGGCATCAAGTTCAACATCCTGCGCCTGCTGGCGGATCAGGGCTTCGACCTGCTCGTGGTGCCCTCCAGCGCCCGCGCCGCGGAAGTGCGCAACCTGAGGCCGGACGCGATCTTCCTTTCCAGCGGCCCCGGCGACCCCGCCGCCGTGGAAAACGCGGTGGAAGCAGCCAGAGACCTCACCGAGGACCATCCCGTGGCAGGCATCTGCCTCGGACATCAGATTCTCGGTCTCGCCATGGGTGCCAAAAGCTACAAGCTCAAATTCGGCCACCACGGATGCAACCATCCCGTTATGGACCTGACTACGCGAAAAATTGAAATATCTTCCCAAAACCACGGTTTTTGCGTAGATATAGCCGGACTGGATTTCCTTGAACCCACCCACAAAAACCTCAATGACGACACGCTTGAGGGATTCGCGCACAAGGAAAAGCCGATTCTGGCCATCCAGTACCATCCGGAAGCGGCCCCGGGCCCGCACGACAGCCGTTACTTCTTCAGCCGTTTCCGGGAATTGGTGCGCGAAAAGACGGGCAAATAGCCCGCAGGGGTCAAACAGAGGCTGGAGCCGTTCATGTCCAATTCGCTCATCAACAGCAGAAAGAAACTGCACTCGGTCAGCTCGTCGCTGAAAAAGGGCAAGTACATGCCCGCGGTTCAGGCCGTGCGCGACGCCGTGCTCGGAATGCTCAAGGAATCCCTCATGAAGGGTGAGCGTCAGGAATTCGAGCAGATGATCCGCGACGCCACCTATGCCCTGAACGCCGACGCCAACCTTCGCAAGGTCTACCCGCTGGTCATCACGTACGAGCCGGGCAATGAAAAGGCGCTGCTGGGGTCCATGAACGAGCTGCTCAAGGCGCTTCAGGAGCAGGTAACCGACGAGGCAAAGGAAGACCTCGCGGCCATGCAGCAGCGCAAGGAGAACGAGCTCCAGAAAGGTCAGGACCACCTCGACAGGGAAGAGTACGACAAAGCGCAGGCGATTTTCGAACAGCTGGTGAAGGAATTCGGCTCGGATTCCGACCTCAAGGCCGACATCGCCGACCGCTACCTGAAGGCCGAACGGTATCAGGACGCCTTCAAGCTGCTGGACGAAGCGCTCCGCGACGACCCCAATGCCATCTTCCTCTACAACCGCATCGGCATGGTGCTGCGGAAGATGGGCGACTTCGAGACCGCCGAGAAATACTACCTCAAGGCGCTGGCCATCACTTCCGACGACGAGTACCTGCACTTCAACGTGGGCAGGCTCTATTACGACTGGAAGAAATGGAAAAAGATGGGTCAGGCCGCACAGCGTGCGCTGGACATCAATCCGAACTTCAAGGAAGCGGCCAAGATGCTTCAGTTCGCCAAGAAAAAGATGTCCTAGACGGGCATTCCCTTTCATATCGGATACAAGGCCGGGTCGGAGTTTTCCGATCCGGCCTTTTCTTGTTCCATCACCGCCCGGCTTGAGCGAAAGCCGCTGACAGGGTATTGTCAGCATCGGATGTAACCAGAAACCACGGAGCGACCCATGCCTGACATTCTTGCAGTGAGTGCCACGCCCAGACGGGGCGGCAACAGCGACCGCATGGCCGAAGCCATGGCGGAACAGGCCCGCAAGGCAGGGGCCGAGGCCGAAGTGCTCCGGCTTCGCGATTATACCTTCGACTCCTGCATCGGCTGCGAAGCCTGCCGCAAGGACAAGGCCTGCACCGGCCTCAAGGACGGATTCCAGCTCATCTATCCGCTCATTGAGGAAGCCAAGGGCCTGATCCTGGTCACCCCGGTGCACACTTACAACGTCACGGCCATGATGAAGGCGTTCATCGACCGGATGTACTGTTATTACAATTTCTCAGACGGCTTCCCGCGCGAGTGGTCCAGCCGTCTGGCAGGTCAGGGGCGCAAGGCCGTCATTTCCTGCATCGGTGAGCAGGTGGAGGAAGAGAACCTCGGCCTCGCCATGCCCGCCATGCGTATGCCGCTGGAATCGCACGATTACGAGATAGTAGGCGAGCTGCCCGTCCTTGAGGTTTTCAAGGCCGGGAAGGTTCGCGAGCGCGAGGACGTCATGGGCCGCTGTGCCCAGCTTGGGGAGACGCTTGCCAAGTCGGTTCTTGGATGATCCGCGCCGAGACTGATGTTCTCGTGCTCGGCGCAGGACTTGCGGGACTTCGTGCGGCACAGGCCGCGCGTGAGGCGGCACCGGATATTTCCGTTCTCTCTGCCTGTCTTCGTCCCGGCCCTGCGGGGTCATCCTTCGCCAACCGAAACGATGCGCTGGGCATTCAGGTTCCGCTGACGGACGAGGAGCGCGACGCTTTCGTCCATGAAGTTCTGGAACTCGCCGATCCCGGTTTCGTTCGTCCCGAACTGGTCCGGATCATGGCCGGGGAGGCACGCGAGCGATTTCGCGAACTCTGGTCAGCCTCACTCGATTTCCGACGCAGGGAGGGCACGCTGCAACGGTTCGCCGGATGCGGCAGCGGATGCCCCCGCTCTTTCGTGTTCGACGGGCTCCGGCAGGCGCATGCCAAGCTGGAGAACCGGGTGCGACTGCTCGGCGGCATGATCGACGCGGACCTCGACATTCGCGGCCTCACCGTGGAGGACGGCGTCTGCACCGGAGCGTGGGGACTGAACGGCGCTGGAAAACCCGTTGCCATCCGCGCCCGGAGCGTGGTCATGGCCCTCGGCGGTTCGGCCCCGCTTTACGAACACCGCGTCTGCGGTCCGGCGAACCGTGGAATATCGCTGGCCCTGCTCCATGGCGCGGGCTGTGATATTGCCAACGCGGGATACATGCAGTTCCTCTGGCATGATCGGCACGGCGCCTATATCAATCCAGCCGGTCTGACCAAGAACGGACGGACGATTCTGCACCAGGGCAAGGAACACCAGCCCGACTTTGCGCCGGAACTGCTCACGACCAGATACGGGCACTGCCCGACTTTTCCGTTCCATGAGGATGCTGTCATTGACCGCTGGCTGCTGGAGCGCGCCGAAGATGACGGCTTCGTCAGGGTTCGCACGCATGAAGGCATGGTGGAGGCCGCGCCCATGGCCCATGCCGGAAACGGCGGTGCCATCGTGGACGAGCGCGGCGCCACCACGGTTCCGAATCTTTTCGCTGCCGGGGAGTGCGCCACCGGAATGCACGGCGCACAGCGCATTGGCGGCGCCATGGTGCTCGCGTGCCTCGTGTTCGGCAGGCGCGCAGGGATTGCGGCGGCCCAACAGGCTCGCAAAAGCGAAATGCCGCAGGGGCTGCCGTCCGTACAGCTGCCGGATCAGGACCGGGACGAAGCCGCGGAGCGCGCGGTTCGCGAAGTGATGCGCCGTCATCTGGGACCTTTCCCGGACAAGCTGCGAGAGCTGCTGGATACGCTCGACAACGTCCGCGCTTCGGGCGGCCTGCTGCCGAGGCTCATGGCCCGGTCATCCCAGATCATGGCAAAAACCTACTTGACCGATCCGGTATAGTTCGGGTATCGCTCAGGAATGGCAACCAACGAGTCCCGCAGTCTCCGGTTCAGCACCTTCCAGCTACCCGAATTTTTCGGTTTCTTTTTCTTTTTTTTCTTTACCGGCACCTGCGGACCGGAGGTTGCGACTCAGGCATAGAGACCTGAACACGACGCAAACAACGGGCCGCAGGCGACAAGCCGGCGGCCCGTTTCTTTTTGCCCCCGGCACCGCCAAGGCCCTCAAAGTACGAGGAGGCTCCGATGCTGGGATTCGACACCTTTGAACCCGCCGCCGCTCTCTGGCTGTGCCTTGCCGCATCCGTCTGGTGCGTGGGCTACGGACTCAGAAACTGGAACAACAAGGGGTATGAAGCCAAACCCCGCAAGCAGGAGGATTAGCATGATCTCCAAAGTCATCGCCATCCTGCTCTATCTGGCCGTGGTCATGTACCTCGGCTACAAGGGGTGGAAAACCACGCAGCGACCCACCGACTACATGCTTGCAGGCCGCCGCATGTCCCCGTGGGTCATGGCCTTGTCCTACGGGGCGACCTTCGTCTCCACCTCCGCCATCGTCGGCTTTGGCGGCGCGGCAGGACTGTTCGGCTTTCCGCTGCTCTGGCTGACCTTCCTGACCATCTTCGTGGGCGTGTTCATCGCCATGGTCGGCTTCGGCAAACGCACGCGGCGCATGGGGCTGTCCCTGAACAGCCATACCTTCCCCGAGCTGCTCGGTAGGCGCTACCGCTCCAGCTTCATCCAGCGCTTCGCGGGTGGAATCATCTTTCTTTTCATTCCGATCTACGCCGCAGCCGTGCTCATCGGCATCTCCCGGATTCTGGAAATCTCCCTCGGCGTGCCCTATGAAGCCGCGCTGGTATTCATGACCCTGCTGCTGGCGGCCTACGTCATCACCGGCGGCCTGAAGGCGGTCATGTACACGGATGCGTTTCAGGCGCTCATCATGGGAATGATGATGCTGATGCTGCTGGGCGGCACCTACTACATGCTCGGCGGCGTGACCGAGGCCCACTCCACGCTGGCCTCCATGGCGCACCTCATGCCCTCCAAGCTCCAGCTGGGCGGCATGGAAGGCTGGACGCAGGGTGCGCGCTTCGGCACCCCGTTGTGGCTGGTGATCTACACCACCATCGTCTACGGAGTGGGCATCGGCGTGCTGGCCCAGCCGCAGCTCGCGGTCCGGTTCATGACCGTGCACAGCGACAGGGAACTGAACCGCGCCGTGCTGGTGGGCGGTATCTTCATCCCCATCATGACCGGCGTGGCTTTCACCGTGGGCGCGCTGTCCAACGCCGTGTTCATGGAAAAGTTCGGCAAGATCTCCATCGCCATGGCCGCCGGAAACATGGACAAGATCATACCGCTGTACATTGAGAAGATCATGCCGCCGTGGTTCGCGGGACTTTTCCTGCTGGGCATGTTCGCCGCGGCCATGAGCACGCTCTCCTCGCAGTACCATGTAGGCGGGACCTCGCTCTCACGCGACATCTGGGAGAACATCAAGGGACGCGAGGCATCTGTGGCCGCCTCCCGCTTCGGCGTGGCCGCCACCGTTCTCGCGGCGCTGATCTGGGCATGGGTGCTGCCGCCCTCCGTCATCGCACGGGCCACGGCCTTCTTTTTCGGCCTGTGTGCAGCCTCGTTCCTGCCCGCCTATCTGCTGGGCCTCTATTGGAAGCGCATGACCAAAGGTGCGGCCGTCATCTCCATGGTGGGCGGTTTCGCCACCTCCATGTTCTGGCTGCTCTTCGTGCACCTCAAGGAGGCCAAGGTCATCGGCCTGAGCAAGGCCCTGTTCGGCGTGGATTCGCTGGCATCGCTGGCACCCAAGGGCTCAGCCATGTGGCTCATGCAGTGGGTTGACCCGAACGTGATCGCCCTGCCCGTGGCCATGCTGCTGGCCGTGGGCGCGGCCTATGCCACGCAGACCATGCAGCGAGAGCACGTGGAATTGTGTTTCGAGAATATCCGCTAGTCGCGGAGCCCGCATCGGAGGGGCCGGGGTCGAAAGATCCCGGCCTTTTTCGGCTGCGCTGTCGGTTAGAGCCTGATGCCGTTGGCGCGGTTCAGAGCCGCGACCCGCGCCAGAATGCCGAACCCGGCCAGCAGGCACAGAGCCAGCACCGCACGCGTCCACAGGGCCCACACGCTGAAGAACGCCCCGACGAGCAGCCCGGAAAGAATCAACCACTTGCGCCAGCCGCGCGGCATGGCGCGAAAGGAATCCTCGAGTTCGAGCCCGGCCTGCGCCAGTTTGGTGAAGGCGTTGTCCGCCCCGGCCGGAAGGTGCAGGTTGAGAAGCCCGATGCCGCCAAGGCCGATGGCCAGCCCGAACAGCGTCGAGGAGTGGAACAGCAACGCCAGAAGAAAAAAAACGAGCCCGAGCAGGTGCAGCAGCCAGTTCCAGGGATTCCGGCGGTTGGCAAGGGCTTTATTCAATAACTGACGCGGCGTGAACATGTGTGGGAATGTATCGGCACCCCGTGCGTATTGCAACAGCGCGCTCCATTTTGTAGAGCATGGAAAACGCGGAGGATTTGATGGACAAGACACTGATTTTACGGGCCGTGTCCGAAGTGGGCGAACTGCTCGGCCTTGAAGGCGATACGCTGGCCACTGCCGAGTCCTGCACCGGCGGCCTGCTCTCCAGCACGCTGACGGATGTTTCCGGCAGCTCCCAATGGTTTCAGGGCGGCGTGGTTGCCTATGCCAACGAGGTCAAGCGCGACCTGCTCGGCGTTCCCGAGGACGTACTGGATGCCCACGGCGCGGTCAGCGAAGAAGTTGTGAAGATCATGGCGCAGGGCGTGCAGAAGGCCATCGGCGCCAATGTCTCGGTCGCTGTTTCCGGAGTGGCCGGACCCACCGGCGGCACGCCGGACAAGCCTGTCGGCACCGTCTGGATGGCGTGGTGCATCAACGGCACCGTGGTGCGCACCAAGCTCAACCAGTTCGAAGGCTCGCGCGACGAAGTCAAGGAACAGACCGTCATGCATGCGGTCAACGGCCTCATGGCCATCCTGAGGTAGCCGTGTCCGGTCAGCGAGCGTTCGTGGCCGTGGAGGTCGCCGACAAGTGCCGGGCAAGGCTCGAGAAGCTTTTGCCGGGCCTTGGACGGGAAGTGAAGTCGCGCATGACATGGACCCGGCCCGAGAACTGGCATCTCACCCTGAAATTTCTCGGCCAGCTGGAACCGGACCGGATCACCGCCGCAAAGGACGCGCTCAAGGGCGTTCCCTTCGAGCCGTTCACGATCCGGCCCGGCGGGGGCGGCGTGTTTCCGGGCATGAAGAAGCCCAACGTCCTGTGGGTCGGCCTCAATGCGGGCGGCCCCGAGTGCGCCGCACTGGCCCGAGGCATCAACGAGGCACTTGCTCCGCTGGGATTCCCCGAGGGAAGACCCTTTCTGCCGCACCTCACGCTGGGCCGCGTCAAGCTGGAGAAAGGCGACGACTGGCGCAAGCTGCTCAAGGAGTTGCGCAAGGTGGAATGGCCCTCCTTCACGGTACGCCGCTTTTGCCTGTTCCGCAGCACGCTGCGCTCAAACGGCCCGCTATATACCGAGTTGGCGGCCTACGGTCCGGGAGCCCGCGGATGAACGCTGCGCGTCTGGACGACTACGAACGTCTCGCGCTGCTTGAGCACTGCTGCCAGTGGCAACATGAACGCTACGGCGTCCGGCGCGTTCCGGCCACCATCGAACAGATTCATTTCTACGAACACCCCGTGCCCGATCTGCTGGAAGACAACGTGGACTGCCTGCGAGGTCCCGGCGCAGGCGAGTGCGCGCTTCGCAGCCTGATTGCCGGAGCGCTCTGGACCTTGCTGCTTGCCCTGTGGGCCGACTCGTTCGATCCGTGGCTCATGTTCTGGGTGGGGCTTTGCGTGGCGTTTCTGCTGGTCTTTCCCATCGCCCTGATCTTTCATCGCAGGAAGATCGTGGAAGTGCGCGAAACGGACAGCTCTCCCGAAGTCGCCGCGGCGTTGGGCATGGTCTGCTTCGATTCGGGCCTGCTCCGGGCCGGGCTGCACCGGCTGACGGACCTGATCCTGCTGCCCGTATGGATGTCCTACGGCGGCGCGCTGCGGCTGCGCCTTGAGCGTGAATACGCAGAGGCCCACGGCATGACACCGCCTCCGGAGACTGCATTGCCGCTGCGTTGGAGACGCGGCGCGGAGCTGATACGATTTCTGGAACAACGGCTCGGAGCGGACGGCCTGAGCATCATTGTGCGGCGACTCTAACCTCAAATGAGCAATCCCGGCCGGGCTTTCGCCGAGCCGGGATTTACTGCGCCCGCTGGGGTGACTGCTACTGGTAGTCACCCCGGTTGAATTTGAACTGCTCCGTCGCGGCCAGGGCGTCCATCTCGTCCACCACGGCACTGAGGCCGGGTGCCTTTTCGCCCAGGTCCGGGAGCTGCTCCCTGATCCGGTCCACGCCTTGCGAGAGCTGCTCCAGTTCGCCGTACGCATCCTTCAGGGAGGCGGACGGGTCGCCGAGAGTCGCTGCGTAGCGCTCCATCTGGTCCACCAGTCCGTCCACTTGTCTGGCGGCGGTCTGGTCTACAGCGGAAACGGAGGACACGGGAGCTGCCTGACCGACTCCGAACAGGGGATTCATGATGGGGGGCGCCGTGGCCTGCGACTTCTGCGCCTGCTCGGGACCCTGCATCTCCTTGTTCAGAATATCCCCGAAATCGGTGCCGGGCTTCCTGATCCGGTTCGTCTTGTCCTGCTGGTCCTGACGAACCCCGTCGATCATGTCGGGACGGATCTTCATGGTATCACTCCTCAACGCTGCGGTTTGCCTTTTTGATGCAAACCGTTTGCCAACTCGGCGACAAAGCGCTTTTATTCATTTTATACAGCAATTTAAAGAGAAAGTCCTCGCGGAAAATTCTTCCTACTGCTCCTCTTCGTCTTTCATAAGGTAAGAAATCACAAAACCCTTGTCCATACCCGGCATGTTTGGCATAAAATCTAATTGGAATACCCGTTCGCAGGGGTGCGAACATAATATTAAGTCAGGAGGTAGCATCATGGCGGAAATCAAGAAGATTCTCTGCGCTGTAGACTTTTCCGATTATAGTTCGGTCGTGGCCGATTACGCCAAGACCGTCGCCAAGTGCTCGGGAGCGAAAATTCTGTGCCTGTACGTGGCACCGTCCATGAGCCAGTACGTAGGATTCCACGTGCCGCCGAGTTCCATCGAGAACTTCGTGGGCGAGATCGTCACCGGCGCCGAGGACACCATGAACGACTTCATCAACACCAACTTCGGCGACCTTGAAACCGAAGGGCGCGTGGTGACCGGTTATCCAGCCGAAGAAGTGCTGGAAGCCGCCAAGGACGAGAATGTGGACATGATCGTCATGGGCACCCACGGGCGAAAGGGCATCGACCGCATCCTCTTCGGCTCCGTGGCCGAAAAGGTGGTCAAGACCGCCAAGTGCCCCGTGCTGACGGTGCGCCCGGAATAACCCTTTACCTCCGTCAGGCGAGACAGTACAAAGAACGGCCTTAAGGCCGTTCTTTTTTTCAGAAAAGCACAGGAGACCTGTTCATGCGCGAATTCTCCATGCGTCCGGAAATCCTCGAATTCGACCCCTACAAGCCGGGACTCTCGGTGGAGGAGATCAAGGAGCGCTACGGCATCGCCAACGTCGTCAAGCTCGCCAGCAACGAGAACCCCCTCGGCACGTCCCCGAGGGTCCAGAAGGTCATCGCCCGCGAAGGTGCGCGCACTTTCCGGTATCCCCAGAACCACACCCCGCGGCTCACCACCGCCCTCGCCAAGCATCTGGGCGTGCCGGAAGCCAACATCGTCACCGGCCACGGCTCCGACGAGATCATCGACATGCTCATCCGCATGCGCTGCGTGCCGGGCAGGGACAACATCCTGTGCTACTCCAACTGCTTCAGCATGTATCGCCACACCGCCAAGCTCTGCGGCGTGGAATACCGCGAGGTGAAACGCGGCGAAAACTTCGAACTGCCGCTGGACAGGCTTGCCGAAGCCGCTGACGAGAACACGCGCTTCGTGTTCGTCACCAGCCCGGACAATCCCACCGGCCTCGCCGCGGGGGTGGAGGAACTCTCCGTGCTCGCCGGTGTGCTGCCCAAGGACTGCCTGCTCGTGGTGGACGAGGCCTATATCGACTTCGTCTGGCCGCCCGAGTCCTATACGCCCCTTCAGGCCTTTGAAAAATTCGAGAACCTTGTGGTGCTGCGCACCTTCTCCAAGGCCTACGGTCTGGCCGGGCTGCGCGTTGGATACGGCGTCATGCCCGAAAAGATTGCCGAATACCTGCGTCGGGCGCGCATTCCCTTCACGGTGAACCTGCTGGCCGAGGAAGCGGCCATCACCGCTTTGGAAGACGAGGATTTCTACAACGCCACCCTCGCCACGGTCATGTCCGGTCGTGATTACGTTCGCGCGGAGCTGGAGAAACTTGGCTGCGAGGTGCTGCCGAGTCAGGCCAACTTCCTGATGTTTCTGCCGCCCACTTCGGCCCAGCGCCTGTTCCGTGAGCTGCTGCGGCGCGGCATCATCGTGCGTCCGCTGGCCAGCTTCGGCTTCGGCCGCTACATCCGCGTGAACATGGGTACGGAAAAGGAAAACGAAATCTTCATCAGGACCATGCGGGAGATCATCGATGGCGCCTAACCGAATCGTGACCATCGACGGCCCCGCCGGGGTCGGCAAATCCACCATGGCCAAACTGCTGGCAGCGAAACTGGATATCGCCTATCTGGACACCGGCGCCATGTTTCGCGCAACAGCATTGTTTCTGGGTGAAAACGGCTGGAAACTGCCCGCCGAGGAAATCGAACAAAAGCTCGAAGGCCTGCGCTTCGCCCTCTCCGGCTCCGGCAGCGAGACCGTGCTGCACATGAACGATCGCCCGATCGGTGACGAGATTCGCACTGAGAAGGTGGGCATGTGGGCATCGAACGTGGCCGTGCTGCCGGTGATCCGTACCTTCCTGAAGCAATCCCAGCAGGATCTCGGCGCGCGCTTCGACCTCGTTGCAGAGGGCCGCGACATGGGTACCGTGGTTTTTCCCGAAGCCACCGACAAGTTCTTCCTCGACGCCACCGTGGCCGTTCGTGCCAAACGCCGTTACGACCAGCTCGTGGAGATGAATTCTCCCGCAGACCTTGAAGAGCTCAAGGAACAGATCGCCGCACGCGACGAACAGGACCGCAACCGGCCCGTCGCCCCCCTGCGTCCGGCCGAAGACGCCGTGGTGGTGGACACTTCCGACCTTAGCCGTGAAGACGTGTTTCAGGTCATGCTGGACAGCCTGAAATAACTCCACCCAGCGTCTTGCCCACCCTATCCCCTACTCGAAGCAGGCCATCCAGAGACCTTCCATGAGCAGGTCCGGGCGGACTTCGCGGATCTCGGGACAGACGCGGGCGATGCCGGGAGCGAGTCCTCCGGTGGCCATCACATAGGGAGTGTCGTCCATTTGCTTGCCGAGCTTGCGGCAAAGCCCGGAGGTCATTTCGGCAAAGCCGAACACAAGGCCCTGATTGAGGCATTCCGAGGTGGTCCTTCCCCATGAGAGCTCATCCGAGGCCACTTCAAGCTCCACGGAGGGCAGTTTGGCGGTTCCTTCATGCAGAGAACGCATGGAGGAGAGCACGCCGGGACAGATCAGGCCGCCCATGAAAGCGTCGTCCACGATGCAGGCCAGCGTGGTGGCGGTGCCGTAATCCACGACAATGATGCAGCGCTCCTCGCGCAGGCGTCTTGCCGCGAGGGCGGTGACCAGCACGTCTGCTCCGACCTGTTCGGGGCGCGCGTAGCGATTTTCTATGGCCAGCGGCAGGTCCCTGGGGACGAACCGGGCGCGCACGTTCAAAAAACGTTTGCTCATTTCCGAAAGCAGCGGGTCCAGCGGCGGCACCACCGACGAAACGGCGCACATTTCCACGTCCTCCGGGTTCAGAGCTTCCCGGCGAAGTATCTCTATGAGCTTGAAGCCCCAGTCGTCGGCCGTGTTTCGTGGTCGCGTGGGCAGGGTGTAGCTGGACTTGAGACCGAATTCGTCTGCAATGCAGAGCTTGGTGTTGGTGTTGCCGGCATCGATGAGCAGTGCGGTGGACATGGATTCGCCTCCTTGAAAATATCGAATGGGGCAAGTGTGTACCCCTTCTGTCGGGAAAGGCAAGCGGTGCCTGAACGTAAAATAATCGGATCCGGGTGACTTTTTCCGAAAAATCGGGTTATCGTATCCGGCACTGGAGGTGACTTATGAATCCAAGCTCCCTGATTCCTGTGGCGCAGACCATTCCCGTAAGCTGGGTCTGGTTCGACGTGCTGCTCGTTCTGGGCTTCTGGGCCCATATCCTTATGATGAACGCCGTTTTTGGCGGCGGTGTCATTTCCCTTTTGAATTCCGGAGGGAAAACCGAACCGCTTGCCCGCGGCATGTCCAAGAAGATTCCAACAATGCTGGCGCTCACCATCAACTTCGGTGTAGCGCCGCTGCTGTTTCTGCAGGTCAACTACGGTCAGTTCGACTATGCCGGAACGGTGCTCATGGGCGGCTGGTGGCTGGCGGTCATCCCGTTCCTGCTCATCGCGTATTACGGCTTCTACATATGGGACTTCAGATACAAGTCCCTTGGCATGTCCCGCAACATTTTCCTCGCCTTGTCCCTTGGGTGCATGCTGTTCATCGGATTCATGTTCGTGAACAACATGACGCTCATGCTCGTGCCCGGCGAGTGGGCGGCCTATCTCAAGAACGGCGGCGAGACCATGCTGAACTTCGGTGATCCCACGCTGCTGCCCCGCTATCTGCATTTCATGACGGGTGCGCTCGCCATCGGCGGCGTGGCCGTCGCCATTGTCGGCAAGCGGGCCGGAAAGGAACCCCAGGTGACAACAGGCCTCAAGTGGTTCGCCAGAGCGACGGTAATCAACATCGGCTTCGGCTTCTGGTTTCTCGTGGCCCTGCCGGAGCGCGTCATGCTGGCCTTCATGGGTGGCGACGCGCTTGCCACCGGCTCGCTGCTGGCTGCCCTTTTCGGCGCCGGGCTCATCATTCATGCGGCCGGACGCCGAAACCTCAGGCTCTCCATCCTGTGGGCCGCGCTCACTGTTCTGGCCATGGCACTGGCCCGCCACGCGGTGCGCAAGCTCATGCTTGAACCGTATTACAGCGTGACGGACCTCGAAGTGACGGGGCAGGCCTCGCCTCTCGTCATGTTCCTCGTAGCCCTCGTGCTTGGCATGTGCGTCATCGCATGGATGATCCGCCTGTACCTGAAATCCGGCAAGGAGGCCTAAGCCATGGAATTTCCCGTATGGCAACTGACGACCCTCGGCGGAGGGTTCTGGATAGCGCTTATTTCCGTGGTTCACGTCTACGTGGCGCAATTCGCCGTGGGCGGCGGACTGTTCCTCGTGGTCATCGAGCGCATGGCGCGCAAGTCCGGTTCGAAGGAGTTCATGGACTACGCCAAGCGCAACTCCAAGTTCTTCCTTTTGCTGACCATGGTCTTCGGCGCCGTCACCGGCGTGGCGATCTGGTTCACCATCGCCCTGCTCGCACCGGATGCGGCCCTGACATTGATTCATCAATTCGTCTTCGGCTGGGCTACAGAATGGGTCTTCTTCCTGGCCGAGATCGTTTCCCTGCTCGTCTATTATTACGGCTGGGAACGCCTCAGTGCGCGTGACCACCAGATCGTCGGCGGGCTGTACTTCTTCTTCGGCTGGATGTCGCTGTTCATGATCAACGGCATAATCGGCTACATGCTCACCCCCGGCGAATGGCTGGAGACCGGCAACTTCTGGGACGGGTTCTTCAACCCGACATTCTGGCCGCAGCTGGTATTCCGCACCGCTCTTTCCGTAACCTTTGCCGGACTGTTCGGCTTTGTCACCGGAACACTCATCAAGGAAGAAAAATCACGCGGAACCGTGGTTCGCACCTGCGCGGCATGGACCGTTGCGGGCATGGCCCTCGTGGCGCTCACGGGCATGTGGTACATCCACTCCCTGCCCCCCGAGCAGTACCAACTCGCCATGGAAGAATCCGCCCGTGTGGAATGGTTCATGAACAGCTTCTGGTGGGTCGGCATCGCGGTTCTGGTGGGCGGCCTGCTGCTCGGCATCCGCATGCCCCGCAGCCTCGGCTTTCCTGTCGCGCTCGTGGTGCTGCTTCTAGGCCTCGGGCTCACCGGCAGTTTCGAATCCATCCGCGAGGCAGCGCGCAAGCCCTACATCATCTGGGGCGAACGCTATTCCAACAGCATCCTCCCGGAACAGATGCCCGAAATCAACGAAAAGGGATTCCTTAAGGCCGCCAAATGGATCCCCGCCGACCTGCGTGACGTCACTGCCGAGAACGAGCTTGAGGCCGGACGCTGGCTTTTCCAATATCAGTGTGCCTCCTGCCATTCCATCGGCGGCCCCATGAACGACATTCTTCCCCACACCGACAAGTACACCGAGGCAGGCTTTGACGCCTTCCTTTCCGGCATGGGCAAGATCAGCCGCTACATGCCGCCCTTTGCCGGAACGCCGGATGAACGCGCCGCACTTTCGGCGTACATAGTGCGCGACCTGCACGGCCTTGAGCCCGGCGAACTGGCCATTGCCGAACCCGGTGAAGCCGACGTGCCGGAATATGATCCCGAAGAGGCCGAGTTCGTCCTGTTCGCCTGGGCGGACAAAGGCCTGCGGTTCGTCTCCGAATCCGGCATCATCCGCCTGCGCCCCAGTGGCGAAACCCTCAATGCCTCGCTCATCTATCGCGGCATGCTGCCGGAGATCGTCTCCGAGGGCATGAGCATGGAGTATGAACTGGAGCAAGGATATCCCGAAGCCTCGGGCACCATGACGCCCGGCGATTATGGCGGATTCAAGGCCGAAGGAATCAAGGTCGAGCCGTACTCCGATGAAGGCTACTCGCCCTACCCCGTCGCAACTGTCACCGCAAAGGATGAAACCGGTGAGGTGGTCGCGCAGACCAAGGCCGTCCTGCCGGTGGGCATGCGCATGGGATGCAACAACTGTCACGGCGGCGGTTGGCAGAACAATGAGGAAGAGGCCGGAATGTCCGCAGATACGGCCATGGACATCCTCATGGTGCATGACCGCATCAACGACACCGCCCTCACCGAGAAAGCCAAGTCCGGCGAGGTGGTGGACTGCGCCGCCTGTCACGCCGATCCGGACATTGGCGAAGAAGGTAGGGACGACATGCTCAACCTGTCCGCAGCCATGCACGGGTTCCACTCGGTCTATCTGAAGGACCGCGGACAGGACGCCTGCAACTTCTGCCACGAGACACCCATGTATCGAGGCATTCACGCCGACATGGGGCTTGAGTGCGTTGCCTGCCACGGCGATATGACCACCCACGCAGGCTCGCTGTTGCTTGCCGAGCGGGAAGCGGGCATCGAGGCTGCCGACAAGCTGCTTGCGGTTCTTGAACCCGATGAAGAGTTCGTTCAGCCCCGCAAACCGTGGCATCAGGAACCTGACTGCCTGTCCTGCCACGAAGAGTTTGCCGCGCCGTACAACGTGGACGCGGCCAACCAGTGGACCGAAGAAAAGGCACAACTCTACAGCCAGCGCTACGGTGACGTTGGCGCCGTGCGTTGCGCCGCCTGCCACGGCTCCCCGCACGCTGTCTATCCCGCCATGTACGACCGCGACAACATGCAGCCCTTGCAGTATCAGGACAATCGCCGTCCCATCGGCGCCGGAAACTGCTCGGTCTGTCACACCATGGAGATGGACTACCCGGCCCACCATCCCGGCATGGGACTGGAATAGTAGAAACCAAATGCAAAGCCCCCCGCGACTCCTGTCGCGGGGGGCTTTTTGGTGCGGCAAGACTTGGTCGGCAGTTGCTAACCGAGCAGGTCCTTCTTTCCTTCCACGAGGTCGGTGATGACACCGGGATCCGCCAGCGTGGAGGTGTCGCCGAAGTCGTCCTGATCCGCAGCGATCTTGCGGAGCACGCGGCGCATGATCTTGCCTGAGCGGGTCTTGGGAAGCCCGTCTGCAAACTGGATGACTTCCGGCGTGGCGATAGGGCCGATCTCGCTGCGAACCCACTTCTTGAGCTCGGCGCGGATTTCGTCGGATTCCTCTTCATCGGACTTGAGCGTGACATAGGCGTAGATTGACTGGCCCTTGACCTGATGCGGCATACCCACAACCGCGGCCTCGGAGACCGCCGAGTGCGCAACCAGCGCCGATTCGATCTCTGCCGTGCCCAGCCTGTGACCGGAGACGTTGATCACGTCGTCAAGGCGACCCATGATCCACATGTACCCATCCTTGTCGCAACGTGCGCCGTCACCGGATTCGTACATGCCGGGAAACCGCTGGAAATAGGTTGATTTGAACCGCTCCGGGTCGCCAAAAACGCCGCGAAGCATCCCGGGCCACGGCTTGTCCACCACGAGGTGTCCGCCCTCGTCCGGATCGGCGGGCGAACCGTCGGCGCGAACGACTTTGGCGGAGACGCCCGGCATGGGACGCGTGGCAGAACCCGGCTTGAGCGGTGTGGCGTACGGCAGCGGCGAAATCATGAATCCGCCGGTTTCCGTCTGCCACCACGTGTCCACAATGGGAAGCTTACCGTTTCCGATGTTCTGATGGTACCACCGCCACGCTTCCGGGTTGATCGGCTCACCCACGGAACCGAGGATGCGCAGTGTGGAGAGGTCATAATTCTGCGTCCACGCCTCACCTTCGCGCATCAGAGCACGAATGACGGTGGGAGCGGTATAGAACAGGTTGACCTTGAATTTCTCGACGATCTGCCAGAAGCGATCCGGCTTGGGATAGCTTGGAACGCCCTCGAACATCAGCGAGGTGGCCCCGAGGCACAGCGGACCGTACAGAATGTATGAATGCCCGGTGATCCAACCGATATCGGCAGTGCACCAGTATACGTCGTCTTCCTGAAGATCGAAAACCCATTGCAGGGTATGAGCCGCGTAGGTCAGGTATCCACCGGTGGTGTGGACAACACCCTTGGGTTTTCCCGTGGATCCGGAAGTATACAGAATGAAAAGGATGTCTTCCGCGTCCATTTCCTCGGGCGGACAGTCGCCGCGCACGTCATCCTCGCCGACAACCTCATGCCACCAGCGATCGCGGCCTTCGACCATTTCCACGTCGTTTCCACCGCGCTGGACCACCACGACCTGCTCGACCGACGGGCAGTTCTTGCATGCTTCGTCCGCGTTGGGCTTGAGCGGAATGGTTTTTCCGGCACGGATGACCGCATCTGCAGTAACAAGGACCTTCGCTTCGCAGTCCTGAATTCGCGACTGCAACGAAATGGCGGAGAAGCCGGCAAAAACCACGGAATGCATGGCTCCGATGCGGGCACAGGCCAGCATGGCAATGGAAAGCTCCGGGAGCATAGGCAGGTAGAGCGCCACGCGGTCACCCTTGCGAACGCCCATTTTCTTCAGCGCATTGGCAAACTTGCAGACCTCGGTGTAGAGCATCTGATAGGTGAAGACCTTGACGTCCTCGTCCGGCTCGCCCTGCCAGATAAGCGCGGCCTTGTTGCGCCTGCCGTTTTCGATGTGCTTGTCGAGACAGTTATAGGAAACGTTCAGCTTCCCGCCTTTGAACCAGTTGATTTCAGGCTTGTGGAAATCATAGTCCAGCACCTTGTCCCAGGGTTTGAACCATGAGACCAGTTCCTCGGCCCTTTCGGCCCAGAAGCCTTCCGGATCTTCATCCGCTCGCTTTTCCAGTTCAACCAGCTTGTCGTACCCTTGCACGTGGGCGGTTTCGGATTTCGGCGGCTGAAAGGTTTTCCCTTCCTTCATCATGCTCTCAATGGTGCGTTCTTCACTCATTGCAACTCCTCAAGTCTTGCCGTTATGAAAACCGGCCCGAACGGTGGACCGCAATCCCTCCAGTCATGACGCCACGGGGCATCATTGCTGACTCTACTTCTATATGAAGGTTTTTCAAAGCCATGACTGTTATTAGGTGAACGGTTCAAAATCATGGGGTGAACGGTCCGGGTCTCGCCGAACGGCACCTCACAGCCATGAATCAAACCGCGGACAACAAAAAACGGCGGCCTTCAACAAGACCGCCGCGATGGCTCAAATCTATCATATCAAGCTAGGTCAGGCTGTTGCCCATTCCTTCGGCACGAGTGCCTCCGCCTTTTGCCATGCCTGCCCTGCTCTGAATCTCTTCAAGCTGATGCTGCAGTTCTGCTATCTCGGACTGCTTGGCTTGAATCTGCTGTTGCTTTTGCTTTTCGGGAAGATTGCTCTGTTCAAGCTCTTCTATCTCTTTTCTGAGCTTTTCGATGCGCTCCTTGATACGTTCAACCATGGGATCACCGCCAGTATCATACTGCTCGCCCTGCTTGGCAAGGCGTCTGCCTTCCTCGGAAAGACTGACACGGTCAATACCAAGAGGATTGGTTTTGTCCGCATTTTCCTCGCTGCCATATCCGGTGGAGCCCACGTGCAGTTGTGACGTGGATTCGACTTCCTGCATGAGATTGTTGCTCAGACTGTTTTCGATTTTCATTGTTTCCTCCGTCAAGTTAACGCAAATCATATCGGCGGGGATTCGGTTCTCTTTAGAAAGGAGTCGTTACAACGCAGTTATTATCACCAGGCAAATGTCATCGGGCGTATCAAAAAAATGGGGCTGTCATGGAAGTCCATGACAGCCCCATCAAAAAGCCCCGCCATGAAGCGGGGCTTTGAATCGGTCTAGTTATTGTCGCCGAGCGAGACCTGAAAGGCCAGAGAGTAGAGATGGTCGAAGAAATCGACATACTCGACAGGGATGTGCGGCGGCACCTGAATCCGGGCGGGAGCAAAGTTGATGATGCCTCGGATATTCGCCTCCACCAGATGGTTGGCCGCGCGCTGGGCGCGGTCGGGCGGAGTGGTGATGATGCCGATTTCCAGCCCCAATTCGGGAGCCCGCTCTTTGAGATGCGTCGGGCAGACGATCTCCATACCGGTAATTTCCTTACCGATCTTGTCAGGATCACAGTCAAAGGCAGCCTTCACATGGAAGCCGCGTCGAGCGAAATCCTGATGCTTGAGCAGGGCCGTACCGAGATTTCCCACGCCGATCAGCGCGCAATTCCATGCGCGGTCGATGCCTAGCGACTCTTTGATGGAAGAGATGAGTTCCTGCACATAATACCCCACCCCACGAACGCCAAACTCGCCAAAATAGGCGAGGTCTTTGCGGATCTGGGAAGAGTTGACGGAACAGGCCCGGGCCAGTTTCTCGGATGAGATGACCTCGACCCCGTCTCGCAGGAGGTTTTCCAGTACCTGAATATATACGGCAAGTCTGCCGATAGTCGCTTTGGGTATGTGTTCGCTTTTCATTATCTCGTATTGCCTACGCAAGCATGTGAAACATGTAACAAGTCTATATTGAAAAAAGGGAGGCCGAAGCCTCCCTTCGATAATCCGTTTTCCGAGTCCCGTTATGCGAACGGGTTGAGGAAGAGGAGGATCAGGCAGACAACGAGGGCGTAAATTGCCAGGGACTCGATGAACGCCAGACCGAGAATCAGGGTGGTGGTCAGCTTGGAGCCGGCTTCCGGGTTGCGGGCGGTGCCTTCAACGGCGCCCTTGAGGCCCATGCCCTGACCGATGCCGCAGAGACCGGCGGCCAGGCCCATGCCCAGAGCGGTGGCGTATGCGACGGAAGAGCCGAGAGCGGCGCCGTCGGCAGCGAAGGCAGCGGTAGCAACCAGGGTCATGGCCACGGTGGCGAAGAGAGTCTTGAGAGCTTTCATTTTAGTCCTCCAAAAGATTATTATTGATTGTGGTCAAAAGACCGTTTCCCCAAATTTGGATGAAATCCTTGTTCCTAATGCGCGTGGTCCAGAGCGCCCTGCAGGTAGATCATGCCGAGCATGAAGAAGATGAAGGCCTGAATGGTCTTCGCGAGCAGGAACAGGAAGTACATGGGCAGTGTGCTGTAGATGGGCGCCAGCATGAAGAGCAGCACCAGCACGATTTCCTCACCACGGATGTTGCCGAACAGACGCAGCGTGAGCGAAAGCGGACGGACGAGGTGGGAGATAAGTTCGAGAATCAGCATCAGGGGAGCCATGGCGGGCATGGGGCCCATGAAGTGCTTGATGTATCCAGGACCCCATTTACGCAGGCCGTGGAAGTTGTAGTAAGCGAAAAGGAAAATAGCCAACGCGGCGTTGGTCTGCAGGTTTGCCGTAGGCGCGTCGCAGCCCGGAACCAGCCCGATGTAGTTCATAGTGAGAATGAACAGGAACAGGGTGATCAGCACGGGGAAAACGCGACGACCTTCCTCGCCGATGTTGGCGACGACAAAGTCCTCAAGACCGCCGATGATGACTTCGAAAACGTTCTGCAGGCCGCCGGGGACCAACTGCAGACGACCGCGAACGAGCAGCGCAAGGGTGAACAGGATGAGCATTGCAAGCCAGGTGTACCAGACGTGCAGCTCAATGAACTCCAAATGCAGCGCGTTGCGCAGGATTTCCATGTACAAAAGGGGATGCGGAAGTCCGCCACCTATTGCCATATCCTTTGCCTCCTTAAAAACTAGCCTTTAGTTCGCCCGAAATGCACCAGCCCCCAGGCGGTGATGGTCACCACCACGGTGGAAAGCCCAAGCAGCAGGCTCCAGATGGGCACCTGCCAGATTCCGATCAGCACATACAGGGCGATGCCGCTCAGAATCAGCTTTCCGTAGAATATCAAAAGCAGGGTCAGCGTCGCTCCGCTGCGAACATGCACCAAGATCTGACCCACTCGGGCAAGGGCCCAGAAATTGAGCGTGGCAATCACGGCTCCCGCCATGAAGGCCAGCGACCATACCGAAAACATGCCCATAACAAGCAGAGCCAGTGATGACGTTGTCGCCACCATCAGTTGACTTCTCATGAGACCGCGGACTTCCGCATGCTGAAATCCGTGCCTGAACAAGAATCGATCAAGCGCCCGGATCATCCGCGTCCCCGTCTTCGGTTTCCCGCTTTTGCAGGCTCTCACGGCCACGTTCCTCTTGCCTCTCGATCTTCTTCAAGTCCTGAAAGACCATCCTGAAACCGGCAACAATGCCGAGGATCAGAAAAATAATGATCGTCCAGGGCCTGACCCCCCAGCCGAACGTTTCGTCCAGCCAGTCGCCGAGGAAGTATCCCATGGCCAGCCCGACAAATGTCGAGGACACTATATGAAACCCGAGCACCCCGGCGGGGCCCCCGACCTTCATCATGTCCTGCAATCTGTCTTTTTTAAAGAACATGTCGTCTTGCCCGACCTTCACCTTTCACCGGCGCGAACCCGACCGGAGAAAAACCGGTTCGTGCAATCCTTCACAAGTTGACTGGAACTACCACAGGCAACCGATTCGCGTCAATGCGTTTTTTCGTTTCACACAGGCATTTATCGAATGCATCCGAGCCGATGCGATTGGCGCCGCTTCTGCATCGAAACTATTGAGAAAATTTTCACGATCCACCCGTGGCACTTGAAAATCCTTCCGCGGAAGCATACTCTAAAGAAAATTTAGACTCGGCAAGGAGACCCTCAATGGCTTTTCGAATTCTCATGGCGTCACTTTTTTTCTGTCTGGCATTCGGCTGCGCCCGCCAGCACATTTACTCCAGCGGGCCCGGACAGGCAAGCCCCGTTCCTACGGAAAAATCCATGGGTCATGCCGACGAGGCTGCTTCCACCGATGCGCCCTCGATTCAGACGGGCAGCGATGAAGCAGACGCGGTCGAATCCGACGAGCCCGCCTTTACCGAATCCAGCATAGAGGAAGAGTTCGCAATCGTTGAGAAAGATGAGACAAAGCCTTCTGGCCAGATGGTCGCCGTCGATACGGAGGAAAGCTCATCCGCCCCCTTGCTCGAAGCCCAGACGAAAGAAGAGCCCGACGCCGGTGAATCGATCACAGGCGAAGGACTCTATTTCATTCAGGTCGGCGCGTTTGAAGACCCGGCAAAAGCTCGCAGAATCCTCGCCGCCCTCATGTCGGACGGCTATACCGGATCACGCATGATCAAGGACGCTGGCCTTTACAAGGTTCAGGCCGGAGGCTTTACCGACGAGCAGAGCGCCAGAGACGGTCTGCAACGGTTCCGGAAACAGTATCCGGGAAGCTTCCTTACCCGTTGAGTTCAGCGCGGAACTTGCGGGAGAGCCTGAAGACCACGACCTTGCGGGGCGGCAGGGTGATGGTCTCATTGGTCTGCGGGTTGCGACCCTTGCGCGCCTTTTTGGCGTAGGCCTCGAACTTTCCGAACCCGCTGACCAGCAGCGCGTGGTCCTTCTTGATGGACAGCTTCATGATGTCCAGAATGGATTCCACGAGATCCTTGATCTCGGCCCGGTTCTTGTCCGTGCGCTCGTAGATGTAGTCGACGATGCCGGCTTTGGTGAGCGTCTGCCCGGTCATGGGGTGGCCTCCGTTTCTTGTGGTTTATTTGGCACGTGCGGCAATGCGCTCGGCAAGCTGCCGCATCTCCGCTTCGTCCCCGTAGGGCTTCTGCGGCCACAGTTTCAGTCCGTCGTCGTCAAAGCGCGGGATCAAGTGAAAATGCACGTGAGGCACCAGCTGACCCGCCGCTTCATAGTTGTTCTGCATGAGATTGAGGCCCTGAGCCCCGGTCTCGACTTTCACGGCGTCCGCGACAGACTTCACGGCCCTGAGCAAATCCTCGCCGAGTTCGGCGGGCAGGTCCCACAGCGTTTCGTGGTGCGCCTTGGGAAGAACGAGGGCGTGCCCCGCGTTCACCGGTGCGATGTCCAGAAAGGCCAGCACCGTCTCCGATTCGTACACCTTTGCGCTGGGGATTTCCCCGGCCGCTATGCGGCAGAAAATGCAATCTTGGGCCATGATGCTCCTCGCTTCCGCCCTTCGCTCAAAACGAGAGAAAATAGGCAGTTAATCAAGGTGTTAACCGACCGGGCTGTTTTTAGCAAGCCCGTGTGGAAAATTTTCCGGAATAATCACAAACACTCGCAGCCGCACGAAACATGATCACCTATCGTTTGTGCCGAGGCGAGAGCGTTCTATAATGGTCTGGATAAACTGGAACTATTCCAGAGTCAACCATTTAGGTGTCCGGGCCGGGCTTTGCGTTTTGCGATCAGAAAAGCGGGCGGTATTCGGGAACGATTTTTCGCAGGACGCTACGAATGGCCTGGGCGTCGTGGTCTCTGGCCGCATCCGCGAGACAGGAGAGGTGATCGAGCAACGCGTCGGGCGCGATGTGCCGATCCGTATCAAGCACCATGATTTTCTCATGCTCGGTCCGGACCACGTCCTCCCCTTCGGTTATGAGCTCCTCGTAGAGCTTCTCCCCTTCGCGAAGGCCCGTGTACTCTATCCGCACGTCCTTTTCCGGCTCCATGCCGGAGAGACGGATCAGGTCGCGGGCCATGTCGGCGATACGAACCGGGTTGCCCATTTCAAGCACGAAAATTTCACCGCCGCGCCCGTTTTCCACCATGCTCCCAGCCTGAAGGATCAGCTGCGCCGCTTCGGCGATGCTCATGAAATAGCGCGTCACGTCGGGATGCGTGACCGTCACGGGGCCGCCCTGCTCTATCTGCTTGCGAAACAGCGGAACCACGGAACCGCTGGAACCCAGCACGTTGCCGAAGCGCACCGCCATGAATTTGGTGCCGCGGCCCTGATAATGCCGCATGAGGTGCTCGGTGACGCGCTTGGTGGCACCCATGACGTTGGTGGGACGCACCGCCTTGTCCGTGGATACCACCACGAAGCGGTCAACGCCGTGTTCCACGGCGGCCTCCATGGCGCAGCGCGAGCCGACCACGTTGTTGTGCACCGCCTGCCACGGGCAACGCTCCAGCATGGGCACATGCTTGTACGCGGCCGCGTGAAACACGACGGAAGGCCGGTGCGTTCCGAAGACCGCATCCATGAGCGAACGGTCTGCGATGTTGCCCAGCACCGTGGAATATCGGGTGAACCGGAACTCGTGCCGCAGCTCCATTTCGATAGAGTGCAGATTGTACTCCGAGGCGTCCACCAGCACCATGTGGGCGGGGCCGAATCGAACGATCTGGCGGCATAGCTCCGACCCGATGCTGCCACCGCAGCCCGTCACCAACACCACGCGGTCTTCGATGTAACCCCGGATGCGCCCGGTCTCAAGGCGCACTTCCGTGCGGCCGAGCAGGTCGCGGTAGTTCACTTCACGCAGACTGCCGAGGCTGACCTTGCCGTCCACGATTTCGCTCATGGGCGGCAGCACCTTGTGCGGCAGGCCGGTGGCCTTGCACATATCCACCAGTCGCCGCATCCGCTCGGCGGAAAGATTGTTGGAAACCGTGATGAAGATTTCGTCGGGTTCGTGCGACCGCACCACTTCCGGCAGGTCGTCCACGGTACCCAGCACGGAAACGCCGTGGATGGTCCGGCTGAGCTTGGAACGGTCGTCGTCGAGAAAACCGATGACCACGCCCACGGACGGATCGAACTGAATGTCTCGCAGGATGCGCTCCCCTGAATCGCCGGCCCCGATGAGCAGCAGGCGTCGGGGGGTGGCCTTGGGCAGACGCAGAGACTCACCCCGGGCATACATGGCCCGGATGCCGAGGCGCAGACTGCTCGCCATGGCCATGGTCAGCCCCCAGTCCAGCAGGAAGACGCTGCGGGGATACCCCTCGAAGTTCTGTCCGAAAGCGGCGGCCGCGACCACGAGACCGCTTTGCAGGACCGTAACCCGGATCAGTCGCCAGAAATCGTCGAGACTGGTATAACGCCACATGCCCCGATACATGCCGAAGAAGAGAAAAAGCAGTGACTTGAGAGGAACGCCAAAGGCGATCATCTGGAACATGCGCTCGGCATACTGCGGCGGTATGTCGAAATCGAACCGCAGGGAGAACGCCAGCAGCACGGACAGGGTGAAGACCACCATGTCCCCGGCCAGCATGAGCCAGAAGTTCATGTTCCCGAAGTTCGCCAGCCGCCTCATGCAGCGCACCCCTTGATGACCTCGACGATCAGCGCAAGGTCGTCCTCGCTCATGGCGGTGCCGGAGGGCAGGCAAAGCCCCCTTCGGAACAGATCCTCGGACACGCCGCCGCCATAGATGCGCGACGAAGCGAAGAGCGGCTGCATGTGCATGGGCTTCCAGACCGGACGCGACTCGATGTTGAACTCTTCCAGAGCCAGTCGGACGTCTTCGGGCTGCGCGCCGAACGAGCCGTCCAACGTCATGACGGTCAGCCAGCGCGTAGCGGTGCTCCACTCCGGCTCGGGCATGAAGTCCACGCCGGGCAGCTCACCCAGTTCGGCCCTGTAGAACTCGAAAATCTCGCGCTTGCGCCGCACCCGCTCCGGCAGGACGTCCAGCTGACCGAGGCCGATGCCCGCCAGCACGTTGCTCAGGCGGTAATTGTAGCCGAAGGTGTTGTGTTCGTAGTGCGGCTCAGGCTCGCGGGCCTGCTGGGAAAACCAGCGCACCCGTTCGGCCAGCGGCTCGTCGTCGGTACAGAGCATGCCACCGCCCGAGGTGGTGATAATCTTGTTGCCGTTGAAGGAATAAGCCGCGGCCAGCGCGCCCTTTCCAGCGTGCCGCCCCTTGTAGAGCGCGCCCACGGCCTCTGCGGAATCACAGACCACGGGGACACCGTGGCGCCCCGACACTTCAAGGATGGCATCCAGATCACAGCTCTGACCGTAGATATCCGTGGGAATCACGGCGGCCACCCTGCGGCCCTCGGCAGCAAGGCGGTCAAGCGCCTGTTCGAGCAGCGCGGGGTCCATGTTCCATGATTCGGTATCGGAGTCCACGAATACGGGCTCGGCACCAAGGAACAGCGCCGGGGTGACGGATCCGATGAACGTCAGCGTGGAGAAGATCACCACATCGCCCTCTCCGGCTCCGAGGCAGCGAAGCGCCAGATGCAGCGCGCCGGTCCCGCTGCTCAGGCCCACCGCGTGGCCAAAGCCGGACAGGTCCGAAAAGCGCTGCTCGAATTCCGCAAGCTGCGGACCGAGCGGCGCGATGAAGTTGGAGTCAAAGGCGCGGTGCACCTGATCGAGTTCCGTGCCGCCCATGTGCGGCGGCGAAAGATATATGCGCTTGCGTTCCATTCTCTGCCTATTCCTGCGGGCGGGCCGGGACGCCGACAACGGTGGTTTCAGCGGGCACGTCGCGAATCACTGCGGCTCCGGCTCCGACGGTGGCCCAGTCGCCAACGCTGACGCCCTGCACAGCGCATGCGCCGATGCCGAAGAACACTCCCTCGCCCAGCCGCACATCCCCGGCAAGACGGACGCCGGGGGCCACGTGGGCGAACGCGCCTATTTCATTATGATGGTCCACGGAGCAGCCGGTGTTCAGGATGGCGTGCGCGCCCACCCTCGTTCCGGGGTTGATGACGACGCCTGCGCAGACCATGCAGCCGGGCTCCAGCACACACTCACGACCGACCACGGCCCGGGGGTGCACAGCGGCGGTGAAAGGCCAGCCACCTTCGGCCAGACGCCGGACAGCCTCGCTTCGCACCCGGTTGTCCCCCACGGCCACCACAAGGGCGTCGTGCTGCTTGGGATCAAGGGCGTCCTCGTCGCCAAGGACAGGCAGGCCGAGCAGTTCGCGGCCGTGATCCCTGCGGGAAATGTATCCGCACGGCTCGACGGCATCTCCCGCCGCCTGCATGGCGAGCAGGATGTCCGCACAGACCTGCGCATGGCCTCCGCTGCCCACGATCACGATCCGCATGTGGAGCCTCCGGCGCAAGGGAGACGCCCGAAACGGCCAGTCTTCCTCGCATAAATATTCATGAACGAACAAACAGGTACCAGAACAGGGTGAATCAGGCAACGAACTTGCCGCCCGGAGCCCCGCGATGGAAGCGTGCGCCCCCTCATCCGCGCAGCACGGGACGGCCCGAGGCGCTGAAGCACCGCCTGAAGACAAGACGCGTCACCAGCACGGAACCGATGGCCGTGGCCGCCACCAACATGAGCATGACCACAATCTGATAGCGGATGGACACCAGCGGATCCGCGCCCGCTAGGATTTGTCCGGTCATCATGCCCGGCAGGAAGACCAGCCCAACCCCCATGAGCGAGTTGATGGACGGGATCATCCCGGCGCGAATGGCATCGGCCATGATGCCGCGCGACGCCTCGTACGGAGTGGCCCCGAGGCACAACTGCATCTCGATGAGCTGCCGGCGCGCCTTGAGCTCGGAGAACATGCGTTCCAACGACAGGGCAATGGCGGACATGGAGTTACCCACGATCATGCCCGCCAGCGGGATGAAATACTGCGGCGTCCACCATGGCTTTGCGCCCACGATGACACCCACCACCAGAAACGAGACCAGTCCATAGGAGATGAACATGGACAGGAAGGTCGGGATGGCCACGGGCACGGCATATCCCTTCACCCTCCCCCGCACCAGATGCGCGGCGGTGGCGGTCATGATCAGGAACAGGCCGATGACCGGCCCGGCCATGTCCAGCGCGAACACGAATTTGAGCACGTAGCCCATGGCGAAGAGCTGGGCCACGGCCCGCACGGTCCCCACCAGCAGATCCTTCCCCAGTCCGAGGCGGTACCACAGGGACGCGGCCCCGGCCGTGAGCACGAATACGAGGCACAGGGTCAGTTGCCACAGCCCGATGTCGATGACCTGCGTGCTCATGACGAAAGCTCCGTGCGCCCTTCGGCGATGGTCAGCCGATGGGTGGTTTGCGCAGGCTCGCGCTCGGAGTGGGAAATCGTGATTACCGTTCGGTCAGAACTGAAGAATCGTTCGATCACCTCATACACCACCTCCGCGCTGTCCGCATCCAGCGACGCCGTGGGCTCGTCCAGCAAAAGCACGTCCGGCACGGTCATCAGGGTACGGGCAAGGCAGAGGCGCTGCGCCTGCCCAACGGACAAGCCCGATGCTTCTGCGTCCAGTGAAATATCGTCCAAGAGCAGGGAATCCAGCATGGAACGCAGGCTCTCGCCGTCCGGCACCGGGATGTCGGCATTGGCCCGGAACCCGTAAGGCAGCAGCAGATTCTCGCGCACCGTCCCCGGAACCATGTTCGGGGTCTGATGCACATAGGCCACAGAGCGGCGCAATGCGGTTGGCTTCATGTCGGGATACGGGGTCTCGCGGAAAAGGATGCGCCCGAATTCAGGTTCCTCAAGGCGGCAGAGCAGGCGCAACAGGGTGGATTTCCCTGCCCCGGACGGACCGCGGACCACCACGTACGCGCCCTGCGGGATGGACAGCTCGGCATGATCCAGCACGGGACGCCCGCCGGGATAGGCGAACGAGACGTCCTCCAGCCGGATCACGCTAGGCACCCTGTGCGGCCTCCATGCGCTTCTCTATGAAGTCAAGAAATTTGGCAGCTTCCTCGTGGTCGGGATTGATGAGCAACGCCTGCTGGAGCTGGTCCTTGCATTCCTCGGCCTGTCCTTTTTCGAAAAAGGCACGGGCCATATTGTAGTGCAGGTTCTCATCGGAATCCGTCATTTCCACGGCGCGGGTGTAATAGTCCACGGCCTGATCGTAGAGTTTGGATTTCCTGAGGTTGATGCCGAACTCGTTGAACAGATGCTTGTGCTCCGGCGAGAAGGCGGCGTCGAGGGTGACGAGGCGCTTGAATATGTCGTTGGCCCTGTTGGTGTCGCCGCGTTCCATGTAGGTCAGGCCGAGGCCGAAGTTGGCGCGCACGTTGTCCTCGTCGATGTCCAACGCCTGCTCGTACTCGAACTGCGCGCTGTAGAGTGCGCCGTCTTTGCGCTGCTGCTCGGCGCGCTCCAGCGTGGCGTCCAGCTCGCGCATGCAGGGGTAGACTTCCTTCTGATAATACTCCGGCTCCGGGCTGAACCGTTCGAGAAAGTCTTCCTTGGGCACCTCCGTCTTGGGGCCGGAAGGGATGTTGTGCTTGTTGAGCGGCTGCACTTCCACCGTCTCGCCGTCGGGGCGCTCGATGGCGTACCAGTACATCTTGCTGATGGTTTTGCGCGAGGTGGTGCCCGTGCCCACCTTCTCCACGTTCTGCGTGGAGAAGAGGCCGGAGATCATGCGCTGACCACCGTTTTCGGATGTCGCTTCCATGCTCGCGGCGTCATCGCCGGCAACGTTTTCCCTGCCCACTGGTGCTCTCCTGAGTATGCCGTGAAGTGCGGTCTTGCAGGGTCGGATTATACGCAATCCGACCGCCCGTTCAAGCATGGTAAAGTAACAATTCGTCCCCGGCAAGAGGGGCCGCCCCCTCGTGACTTTTGCCACGGATTCGGGTAAACGCCCTGCTTACGGTAGAGGTTTCACTGATAAACGCCGGCAGGTGCCGGTCGCCGGGCGGGGCCCGGTGGAAAAGGAGGATCCGTACATGGATAGCAAGATTGGCGACCGTATCAAGTCGTTCAGGGAAAAGCAGGACATCAGCGTTGATGAGCTTGCCGAACGCACGGGACTCGAAGCCGAGTTCCTCAAGGCCGTTGAAAGCGACGACATGTACCCCTCCCTAGGACCGCTACTCAAGATCGCCCGCGCCCTCGGCGTGCGGCTGGGCACCTTCCTCGACGACCAGGTCAGCCGCGACCCGCTGGTGGTCCGTCTGGACGAGCGCGAGGAAGAACTGACCATGCACCGCCACAAGGACGTGGCCGAATTCAAATACTACTCCCTCGGAAAGGGGAAGAGCGACCGCCACATGGAGCCGTTCTTCGTTGAAATACTGCCGGAATCCGGCGAGGACAAGACCCTGTCCTCCCACGAGGGCGAAGAGTTCATCATCGTCCACTCCGGACAGCTCTCCGTGACCTACGGCAAGGAGGAATCCGTGCTCGGTCCCGGTGACAGCATCTATTTCAACTCCATAGTGCCGCACAACGTCTCGGCCCACGGCGACGAAAAGGTCGAGATATACGCCGTGCTCTATTTCCCCGAATAGCCGAAGGAGCAGCAATGCATCGAGAACAACCGCTTCGCGAAATAACGCTCGGCCAGATTCTGGACGAGACCGTCGAGCAGTATCCCGATCAGGAGGCCGTGGTCTACGTGGACCGCGAGTTCCGCCTGACGTGGAAGGAGTTCGGCGAACTGGTGGACGACCTCGCCAAGGGCCTGATGGCGCTCGGCGTGAAAAAGGGGGAAAAGGTCGCCGTCTGGGCCAACAACGTGCCCTACTGGGTGGCGCTTCAGTTCGCCACGGCCAAGATCGGCGCCGTGCTGCTGACCGTGAACACGCACTACCGCACCCACGAGCTGGAGTACCTGCTCCAGAACTCGGAGTGCGAGAACCTGTTCATCATCGGGCAGTACCGCGACCACGACTACCTCTCCACCACCTACGAGCTCATCCCCGAGCTGCGCTCGCAGGAACGCGGCAGACTCAGCACCAACCGCTTCCCGCACCTCAAGCGCGTCTTCTATCTCGGCCTTGAGAAGCACCGGGGCATGTACAACATCCCCGAGGTCATCGGCATGTCCGCCGTGGTCTCCGACGAGGAGTACTTCGAACGGCAGGAGTCGCTTGACCCGCACGACGTGGTCAACATGCAGTACACCTCGGGAACCACGGGCTTCCCCAAGGGCGTGCAGCTCACGCACTACAACATCGGCAACAACGGCTACTGGATCGGCGCGAACATGAACTATTCCGCCGAGGACAGGCTGTGCCTGACCGTGCCCCTGTTCCACTGCTTCGGCTGTGTTCTTGGCGTGCTGGCCTGCGTGAACCACGGGGTGACCATGGTCATCCTCGAAGACTTCGATCCCTTGCAGGTCATGGTGGCCGTGGAGCAGGAAAAGTGCACCGCCCTTTACGGCGTGCCCACCATGTTCATCGCCATTCTGCAGCACAAGATATTCGACAAGTTCGACTACTCCTCGCTGCGCACCGGCATCATGGCCGGCTCCCCCTGCCCGGTTGAAGTCATGAAGCAGGTGATCGACCGCATGAACATGAGCGAGATCACCATCTGCTACGGCCTGACCGAGACCAGCCCCGTCATGACCCAGACCCGCATCGGCGACACCATGCGCCAGATGACCGAGACCGTGGGCCGCTCCATGCCCGAGATCGAGGTCAGCATCGTGGACCCCGAGACCGGCGGGAAATGTCCGGCCGGGGTGCAGGGCGAGGTCTGCTGCCGGGGCTACAACGTCATGCGCGGCTACTACAATAATGAAAAGGCCACGGAAGAGACCATTGATCAGGACGGCTGGCTGCACTCCGGAGACCTCGGCGTCATGGACGAAGACGGCTTCCTGTCCATCACCGGCCGCCTCAAGGACATGATCATCCGCGGCGGGGAGAACATCTACCCGCGCGAGATCGAGGAATTCCTGTACACCATGCCGGGCGTGCAGGACGTTCAGGTGGCTGGCGTTCCGAGCGAACGTTTCGGCGAAGAGGTGGGAGCGTTCATCATCCTGCAGGAAAACGCCGACATGCAGCCGGAGGACGTCAAGGACTACTGCCGCGGCAAGATCGCGCGGTACAAGACGCCCCGGTACGTGGCCTTCGTGGACGAATATCCCATGACAGCCAGCGGCAAGATCCAGAAATACAAACTCAGGGAAATCGCCGGGGACCTGTTCCCCGATGCATAGCCCGCGGGACCGCTCCGGCACGCGCGCAGAAAAGCGCATCCAGCGTCCGGCCCGCATTTGAAAAGAGACGATACCGCCGCCCCGGGACCCTCCGGGGCGGCGTTTCACGGCAACGGCATCCGGGCCACATGGCCCGGCACAGGAACCCGAACCGCTCAAAAGGAGCGACCATGGCCGAACAGCAATACAAGGAAATCGCCGCGAGACTCTCGGGCCTGCGCGACGACATGGGCTGGACCGTCGGCGAAATGGCCGAGAAGCTCGGCAGAAGCGAAGGCGACGTCACGCGCTTCGAATCCGGCACCGAGGAAATCCCGGTGGGCTACATGCTCGACGTGTCCCGGCTGTGCAAGGTGGATCTGACCACCCTGATCTCCGGCCGCGAACCGCACCTCAAGTCCTATGCGGTGGTCCGCAAGGGAGAGGGCTTCGCAGTGGACCGGCGCGAGGACTACGATTACAAGAGCCTCGGCTACAAGTTCGTGGGCCGCGAAATGGAACCCTTCCACATCCGCGTGCCGCCCAAGTCCGAAGCCGAGATGAACGAAGTCAGCCACAAGGGGCAGGAGTTCATCTACATGCTCGAAGGACGCCTTGAAATTCGCATCAACGGCGAGTCCATCGCGCTGGAACCGGGCGACAGCCTGTACTTCAACTCCGAATCCCCGCACGCCCTGCGTGGACTCAACGACGCCGACGCCGTTTTCCTCGACGTGATTCTATAGGGCTGGCCGCTAGGTCCGCCCGCACCAAGCCCCGCAACCATTGGTACGACTGCGACCCGATAATGAGTCAACCCTACGGAATCACGGAGAGAAACGATGAATAAGAACGAATACGCCGACTACAGGGACTTCTGCGAGAACTACACGCTCGAAGCGCCCGAGAACTTCAACTTTTCCTACGACTTCCTCGACAAGACCGCCGAGGCCGACCCGACGCGCACCGCGCTGGTGCACGTGGACGACGCGGGCAACCGCACCGAATACGATTTCGCCTTTTTCCGCGACCAGTCCATGCGGCTGGCGGACGCGCTGGTCAAACGCGGCGTGAAAAAGGGCGACCGGGTCATGATCATCCTGTACCGCCGCGTGGAGTACTGGACCACCATGCTCGCCCTGCACCGCATCGGCGCGCTGCCCATCCCCTCCCCCTCGCTGCTGACCACCAAGGACATTGTCACCCGCGTCAATTACGCGAACATTTCCTGCGTGATCTGCGAGGACACCGTGGCCGACCGCGTGGAGGCCGCTCGGGACGAATGTCCGGACCTGAACCTGCTGCTGCAGCTCGACGGCCAGCCCGCCGACGGATGGGAATCCTTCGGCAAGGTCGTCACCGAGGGCACGCCGGACTTCCCGCGTACCGAGGACGCGCCCGGCGGGGACGATCCCATGGTCATCTTCTTCAGCTCCGGCACCACCGGGCTGCCCAAGATGGTCCTGCACCGCTTCGACTATCCGGTGAGCCACTTCACCACCGGCGCGCACTGGCACGACCTCGAACCCGGCGACCTGCACCTGACCCTGTCCGACACCGGCTGGGCCAAATCGGTCTGGGGCAAGTTCTACGGCCAGTGGATGGCCGGGGCCGCCGTTTTCGTCTGGGACTTTCGCGGCAAGTTCGAACCTTCGGACCTGCTGGACATCCTGAGCGAGAACAAGATCACCACCTTCTGCGCGCCGCCCACGGTCTACCGTTTCCTCGTGCGCGAGGACCTGAGCGGCTGGGATCTCTCCGAGCTGCGCCACTGCACCACCGCGGGCGAACTGCTCAACGAGTCCGTCTTCCACAACTGGAAGGAGGCCACCGGCCTGCCCATCTATGAAGGATACGGCCAGACCGAGACCACCCTGCAAATCGCCACCTTCAAGTTCATGGAACCCAAGCCCGGCTCCATCGGCCGTCCGGTTCCCGGCTGGGAGATCGCTTTGCTCGACGAGACCGGCGCGCCCGTGCCGCGCGGCGAAGAAGGCGAAATCTGCATCCGCATCGACAAACCGGTACTCGGCCTGTTCGACAGCTACATGGACGAGCCAGAAAAGACCGCCTCGGTGAAATTCGACGGCTGGTACCACACCGGCGACAAGGCATGGGAGGACGAGGACGGCTACATGTGGTTCATGGGCCGCACCGACGACCTCATCAAGAGCTCCGGCTACCGCATCGGCCCCTTTGAGGTGGAATCCGCGCTCATCACCCATGAGGCCGTGGTGGAGGCCGCCGTCACCGGCGTCCCCGATCCGGTCCGGGGCATGGCGGTCAAGGCCACCGTGGTGCTCGCCAAGGGCTTCGAGGGTTCGGATGAGCTGACCAAGAGCATTCAGGCTCACGTGAAGTCCGTGACCGCACCGTACAAGTATCCACGCATCGTGGAATATGTTAAGGACCTGCCCAAGACCATCTCGGGCAAGATCAAGCGCAAGGAGATCCGCGAGGCGGATCTGAAGAAATATCAGTAGCGGCGTCACCCGGGACCGGAGCTACCCGGTCCCGGGAAAACCGCGGAGGCAAGCATGGCCGACAACATTCTCATCCTCGACGACGAGAAGAACTACCTTCTGATCCTGGAAAGCCTGCTCGAAGACGAGGGCTATTCCGTGACCGCGCTCTCGGACCCGGAAACGGGTCTGGCCTACCTCGAAGACTCCGAGGTGGACGTGGTGCTCACGGACATGAAGATGCCCAAGCTCACGGGACAGGACGTGCTGGAGCACGTCAAGAAGCGTTATCCGCACATTCCGGTGATCATCATGACCGCGTTCGGCTCCATTGAGTCGGCGGTGGAGGCCATGCGCATCGGCGCCTTCGACTACATCACCAAGCCCTTCGCCAATGAAGAGCTGCTGCTCACCCTGTCCAAGGCCGCGTCCTACGCACGCACCCAGCAGGAGAACGTCCGCCTGCGCCAGCAGATCAAGGAACGCTTCGGCTCGGGCAACATCATCGCCCGCGGCCGGGGCATGCAGCAGGTGCTGGAGATGGTGCACCGCGCCGCGCCGAGCAAGAGTACCGTGCTCATTCAGGGCGAGTCCGGCACGGGCAAGGAGCTCATCGCCCGGGCCATCCACGAGTCCAGCCCGCGTGCGGACAAGCCGTTCGTCTCCGTGAACTGCATGGCGCTCAACGCCGGCGTTCTGGAGTCCGAGCTGTTCGGACATGAGAAAGGCTCCTTCACCGGGGCCACCTCCATGCGCAAGGGCCGCTTCGAGCAGGCTTCCGGCGGCACCCTGTTCCTCGACGAGATCGGCGAACTGAGCCAGGAGGTGCAGGTCAAGCTGCTGCGCGTGCTGCAGGAGCACCAGATCGAGCGCGTGGGCGGCGGCGAGACCATTGATGTGGACGTGCGTGTGGTGGCCGCCACAAACAAGAATCTTCAGGAGGCCGTGACCAAGGGCGAGTTCCGCGAGGACCTCTTCTACCGCCTGAACGTGGTCTCCCTCTTCCTGCCGCCCCTTCGGGAACGTCGCGAGGACATCCCGTTTCTGGCCCAACATTTTCTCGACAAATATTCCAAGGAAAACCAGATCGAGTTTTCCGGATTCTCCGGCTCGGCCATGGACTATCTCACCGCTTACGAATGGCCCGGCAACGTGCGTCAGCTCGAAAATGTGGTGGAACGGTGCACGGTTCTGGCGCGCGGCGATATCATCGAGGCCGATGACCTGCCCCCGGAGATCAAGGACGAGGAGTCCCAGTTCAAGAGCGCCGTGGACCTGCTTCCCGCGCGATTGAACCTTGCCGAAACCATGGACAAGATAGAGGGTGCTCTGGTAAGGCGCGCCCTCGTCCGGGCCGACTTCGTGCAGGTCAAGGCAGCCGAGATGCTCGGCCTGTCCAAATCCAACCTGCAGTATAAACTGAAAAAATACGGCCTGGCAGGCAAGAGTAAATGATCATACTGGACAAGCCCTACGTCTCGAATTTTCTGAAATGCAGCGCGTCGCGTCAGAACCTGCCGGTGCTCGACACCGCGCAGGCCCGCGCCATGGCGGGCGACGCCGACCTGCGTTTCACGCCCAAATCCTCCTTCTTCCCGGAGGCGCGAACCTCTCGCATCTACGCCAACTCCGAAAACAGCCTCGACCTCATCATGCGCGAGCTGGGCGACAGCCCGGTGGCGGAGATGATCGAGACCTGCAAGGACAAGGCGCTGTTCCGCGACACCATCGCGGACATGTACCCCGACTATCAGTACACCCGCCTCGACGTGGACGAGCTGGACGACTTCGATCCCTCCAGCATGCCGCTGCCGTTCATCATCAAGCCTGCACGCGGCTTCTTCAGCCTCGGCGTACACCGCGTGGAAGATGATGATGACTGGCCCGAGGTGAAGGAAGCCATTCTGCGCGAGCAGGACCGGCTGAACGACCAGTACCCGTCGGAAGTTGTCAATGCGGGCACCTACATTGTTGAAGAGGCCGCAGGCGGCGAGGAGTACGCCGTTGACGTCTACTGGGACGACGGCGGCTGGCCCGTGATCATCAACATTCTGCACCACCCCTTCGGCTCGGACGACGACGTGAGCGATCGCCTCTACTACACGTCCGACGAGGTGATGCACCGTATGCTCGGCCCGGTGACGGAGTTCACGGCCCAGCTCGGCAAGACCTGCGGTTTCCGCAACTTTCCGGCGCATGTGGAGTTCCGGCGCAAAAAGAATTCCATGCTGCCCATCGAGGCCAACCCGCTGCGCTTCGCCGGCTGGTGCGTGGCGGACATCACCCGGCACGCATGGGGTTTCGACCCGTACGAGTTCTACTTCACCAACCAGCGCCCGGACTGGCCCCGGCTGTTGGAGACCCGCGCGGGCGTGACCACCGCCATGACCATCGGTGACGTGCCCGAGGACGTGGACCGCAAGGCCATGACAGGCTACGATCACGACGCCTTTGCCGCGCTGTTCGACAAGGTGCTGGAACTGCGGGATATCGACTGGAAAAAATATCCCGTCTTCGCGCTGGCCTTCTCCCAGACCGCCAACGCCAACGTGCCCGAGCTGTTCAACATCCTCAGGGAAGACTTCCGCAAGCTGTTGCTGTAGACTGCGCAGCCATGCAGTCGCCGGTTCAGGAATACGTCAGCGCCCTGCTCGACTCCGAGCGGCTGGGCCACCAGGTGGCGCACCACCGCGTCCTTCCGGGCGGCGATGCGCACTTTGAAAAGCCGCGCGAACCGTGGCCCCGGCCCATCGTGGACGCGCTCGGCCGGATGGGCATCGACGACCTGTATTCGCATCAGGTGCAGGCGCACGACCATATCCGCGCGGGCAGGCATGTGGTGGTAGCGACACCCACGGCAAGCGGCAAGACCCTGACCTACACCCTGCCCATTCTGGAACAGGTGCTGCGTGATCCCGACTCGCGGTCCATCTTCCTGTTCCCGCTCAAGGCGCTGGCGCAGGACCAGCTCAAGAATTTCAATGAACTGGCCGCGTACATGCCCGAGCATCGGCGGCCCACCGCCGCCACCTACGACGGCGACACCACTCCGCATTTCCGCAAGAAAATCCGCACCAGTCCGCCAAACGCCCTGCTGACCAACCCGGAGATGCTGCACCTCTCCGTGCTGCCGCATCACGATTCTTGGGCCGAGCTGCTCGGCAACCTGACGCACATTGTGGTGGACGAGGTTCACACCTATCGCGGCGTGCTCGGCTCGCACATGGCCATGGTCTTTCGACGGCTCATCCGGCTGTGCCGTCATTACGGCTCCAACCCAACGTTCATCTTCTGCTCCGCCACCGTTGGCAACCCGGCTGAACTGTGCACCATGCTCACCGGGCTGGACGTCAAGGAAATCCGCGAATCCGGCGCACCAACCGGCCAGCGGCACATGGTCTTCCTCAACCCCGAGGCAGGCCCCTCCCAATCCGCCATCCAACTCTTGCAGGCCGCGCTGGCCCGCGAGATGCGAACCATCGTCTACTGCCAGTCACGCAAACTCACGGAGCTCATCTCCCTGTGGTGCGCGGAACGCTCAGGCAAGTATCGCGACCGCATCTCCGCATACCGCGCCGGATTTCTGCCCGAGGAACGGCGTGACATCGAGCACCGCATGGCAGAGGGCGACCTGTTGGCCGTGATCTCCACCAGCGCACTGGAGCTTGGCATCGACATCGGCGGGCTCGACCTGTGCATCCTCGTGGGCTATCCGGGCACGGTCATGGCCACGCAGCAGCGCGGCGGACGCGTGGGGCGCGCCCAACAGGACTCCGCCGTCTGCCTCGTGGCGCAGGAGGACGCGCTGGACCAGTATTTCATGCGCCACCCCGACGATTTCTTCTCCCGTCCGCCCGAATCCGTCATGCTCAACCCGTTCAACCCTGCGGTGATGGACCGGCATCTGGTCTGCGCCGCCGCAGAACTCAGCCTGTACCGCAGCGACGAATTCCTCGCCGAGCCGCAGGTGCTGGAGCGCGTGGAGACCATGATCCAACAGGGCGCGCTCTTTGAGGCGGAGCCGGACGCGCCGGGACTCCCGGCCGGTATCGTCACCAGCCGCAAACGCCCGCACCGCGAGGTGGACCTGCGCAGCTCCGGCAAGACGCTGCACATCGAGGACATCACGCGCGGCGCGGAAAAGGCGCCGGTCATCGGCACCACCGACAACCACCGCGCATGGCTGGAAACGCATCCGGGCGCGGTGTATCTGCATCGCGGCAATACCTACGTCATTCAGGAAGTGGACGACGCCCACGGCACGGTGCGCGCCCTCAAGCGCAAGGTCGGCTACTACACCCGCGTGCGCCGGGAGAAATCCACCGAAATCCTCGAAGTACTCGACCAGCGCGTCTGCTTCGGTACGCGGGTCTTTCTTGGCAAGCTGCGCGTCACCGAACAGGTCACGGGCTACGAGAAACGCAGCGTGCGCGGCAGCAAGCTCATGGGCGTCATCCCGCTGGACGCGCCGCCGAGCGTCTTCACCACCGAGGGCATCTGGTTCGACATCCCCGAGGAAATCCGGCGTCGCTGCGAGGAGGATTACCGCCACTTCATGGGCGGCATCCACGCTTTCGAGCACGCGGCAATCGGCATCATGCCCCTTCTGGTCATGACCGACCGCAACGACCTCGGCGGAATCTCCACGCCGTATCACGAGCAGGCCGGAGGTGCGGCAGTCTTCGTCTACGACGGCGTTCCCGGCGGTGCCGGACTGACGCGTCAGGCGTTCCACAAGGCAGATGAGCTGGTGGAGACCACTCTCAAGGCAGTTCGCGACTGTCCCTGCGATCTGGGCTGCCCGTCCTGCGTCCATTCGCCCAAGTGCGGATCGGGCAACCGGCCCATCGACAAAAGCGCGGCCATCTTCACCCTTGAAGCAATCCGCAGCGGCGACCCTGACTCGGTGCAGCTGCGGGAGATAGAGGTCGGCGAGACCGTTTCCGAAACACCCGCGCCCAAGCGCTACGGCGTGCTGGACATTGAAACCCGCTTTTCCGCGCAGGAGGTGGGCGGCTGGGGCCGTGCCGACCGCATGGGCGTCTCCATCGCCTGTCTCTACGACCAGAAGCACGACAGGATTTTCGACTACGAGCAGCACCAGATGGGCGAACTGGTGGAGCATCTGCGCAAGTTCGATCTGGTCATCGGCTACAACCACATCAAGTTCGACTACGCCGTGCTGGGCGGGCTGCACCCGTTCCGCTTCCGGCAGCTGCCTTCGCTGGACCTGTGCGCGGACATCAGGAACCGGCTCGGCTACGCCATCAAGCTGGACAACGCGGCACAGGCCACCCTCGACGCCGCCAAGTCCGCGGACGGGCTTCAGGCCCTCAAGTGGTGGCAGGAAGGCAGGCTCGACCTGATCACCGAATACTGCCGGCAGGACGTGGCGGTGACGCGCGACCTGTACCTCTTCGGCCGCGAGCACGGGCACGTCTTCTTCACCAACAAGGCGGGCCAGAAGGTCAAGCTGCCGGTCCAGTGGTAGCGGCCCGATTTGCCATTATGCAACAGCCCCTGTAAGGTTCCTTCATGATTCAGGATCAGGAACGCAAAACACTGGCCATGCTCCTGCGCCACGCCGCTTTCGAACAAGCCCGCGTGCTGGAGATCGGCTGCGGCGGCGGTCGTGTCACCGCCATGTATGAGCCAATTCCCGCCCTCACGGTGGGTCTCGAACCCGATGAAACCGCCGCTGGCGACGCCTCGCGCATCTTGAGAAAAACCCACGTTCTTTGCGGTTCCGGCATGGATGCGCCCTTCGCGGACGCCTCTTTCGACATCGTCCTTTTCACACTCTCACTGCATCACCACCCGGATTCGGACCACGCGCTCGCAGAAGCCTGCAGGCTGCTTCGGCCCGGAGGAAGGATTATGGTACTGGAACCTTGCGCCGAGAGCGAAATCCAGCGGCTCTGCAACATTTTCGAAAACGAGAACCATCGGCTTGAGCGCGCGCTGGGCACGCTTGCAGGCAGGAAGGACCACTGCATCGCAACCGAACACTTTGAAACCGACTGGACATTCAAGGACTTCGAGGATGTGGCCGACTATGCCTTTGGGTATTACGGCGTCAAGGATAATGAATCCCAACGAAGGGCAATGCGCGACTTTCTCGGCCAAAAAGGCAACGACTCCCCGCTGGGCATGAGGGACACCCTGCGCCTGAACGTGCTCGTGCCCTGAATCACGCCACTTTTTCGCAACCAAAAAGAAGGTTGCTCCACCGGGTGCGATGCGATAAATCTGCACCCGGTTCCGCGCGCCCGGCGCAGGCTGGCGGCGGCCGCCAATCTTATCACAGAATGAGGAGCATCCTCTTGTCGCAATACGATCTCAAGAACATAGAAAACCTCGGTAACCGACACCTGCTGAAACGGTGCGTCGCCTATTTCTGGCCGTACCGCTGGCGCATTCTGGTGGCCTTCCTTTCGGCCATCGTGGTTTCCGGAACCACCGGCGCCACAGCGTATCTGGTCAAGCCCGCCATGGACGACATCTTCGTCAAGGGCGACAAGGACGCGCTGATACTCATCCCGCTGGCCTACTTCTGTGTCATCACCCTCAAGAACATCGCGCGCTTCACCCAGACGTACATCATGAACGTCACGGGCTTCAAAGTGCTGCACCAGCTGCGAAGCGAGCTGTTCTCCAAGCTGATGACGCTCTCCATACGCTTTTTCGAGGAAAGCCGCGTCGGCATGCTCATGTCGCGCGTGCTGGGCGACGTCAACGGCATCCGCCAGAGCGTCCCGGCCATGATCATGGTCATCCGCGAGTTCTTCACCTGCATCGGCCTCATCGGCGTTGTCATCTATCAGGACTGGAAGATGGCCATCATCGCGCTTCTGGTACTGCCGATGCTCTGCTATCCGGTCATTCTCTTCGGCAAGCGGCTGCGCAAAATCGGGCGCAAATTGCAGGTGCAGGCCGCGGACATCAACTCCGTCGCCGAGGAGTGCCTGAGCAACATCCGGCTCATCAAGGCGTTCCACGCCGAAAGAGACGAAATCAAATCCTTTTCCAAGGAAAGCAGTGGAATACTGCGCCTGTCAAAGAAACAGGTGCTGGCGAGCGAACTGTCTTCTCGCATTATGGAAATGGTGGGCGGCGTCGCGGTCAGCTTCGTACTCTGGTACGGCGGCTCCCGCGTTTTGAGCGGCGAATCCACTCCGGGAACGTTCTTCTCCTTCGTGGCAGCGCTCATCATGCTTTACGAGCCCATCAAGAAGATCAACGACGCCAACAAGACCATCCAGCGGTCCCTCGCAAGCGGCGAGCGCGTCTTCGGCCTGCTCGACTCCGAGACCATCCTGCCCGAAGAAGGCGGGGACACCCCCTTTGAAACACCGCTCAAGAGCCTTGAGATCGAGAACATCAGCTTCTCCTATCCCACCGGCTCGGAACCCGCCATCAAGGAACTCACGCTTCATGTGCGCGGCGGCGAGCGCGTGGCCATTGTTGGCCCCAGCGGATCGGGCAAGACCACCCTCGTCAACCTGCTGCCCCGCTTCTATGACGCGGACGAAGGCACCATCCACATCAACGGCGTGAACGTGGAGGACTTCGACCTCGGCTCACTCAGGCGCAACATCGGCATGGTCTCGCAGGACGCCATGCTCTTCAACACGACGATCCGCGCCAACATCGCCTACGGTCAGGACGACATCACCGACGAACAGGTACAGGCGGCCGCAAAGGCGGCGTACGCGCACGAATTCATCGAGGGTCTGCCAGCAGGCTATGACACGGTCTGCGGTGTACGCGGCGTCAAGCTCTCAGGCGGTCAGAAGCAGCGCCTGACCATTGCCCGCGCCCTGCTCAAGAACCCGGCGCTGCTCATCCTCGACGAAGCCACCAGCGCACTGGACACGCAGGCAGAACGCATCGTCCAGAAGGCGTTGGACAACCTCATGGAAAGCCGTACGAGCATCGTCATCGCGCACAGGCTTTCCACGGTGCTGAACGCCGACAAGATCGTTGTCATGAGCAAGGGAGAAGTGGTGGCCACCGGCCGACACGAGGAACTCATCGAGTCCTGCTCGCTCTACCAGACACTGCACCGGCTTCAGTTCCAGACGGAATTTACCGAGGAAGAGGCGCGGGACATGGAGCATGAGGGGTAGCGGTTGGCATAGCTGCGTTAACACCAACAGCACGCAACGTCTTTAGTTATAGGAATTTGTGCATTCTGTCCTGCTAACCAGACGAGGTATTCATGAGGGTTTTCTTCTCTTTCAACCTGAAGAACCAGGCTGCACTTTGTCACTCCATGGCCGCATTCTGGCAGGGAGAAGACCCTGATTCGCGTTTTGCAGGACTCTACGTTGCCAAGGACTACGACCTGAAAGGCTGGCTGACGAGTCAGGACGATGCCGCCTACGATTTTCTCGATTCATACGAAGAACTTGTAGACGAGTTTGTTGACCGAGCTGCCTCTGTGGAACAGACCCAAAAGTGGGAACAGAGACTTGGAAGGGGACTGCGGGACATCATCGTTGCCGATCGACAGTTTGGCCGCGAATACACCACCGGCGGACGCCACCCTCATATTGGCCTGACAAAGCAGGTGGACCACGAGTTTCAGCAAAAAGCCGTCTGCGGCCTGCTTGACTACTATGAAAAGCGCCTCACCGAGTTCAAGCCGGATCTCGTCTTTCTTCCGGCAATAGCTGCGGCCCACGCAGTGGCGCTGGTCCATGTGGCGAACTATCTTGGCATCCCTGCAATTCGTACCTGCCCCTGCCTGTTGCCAAACAGAATTCAACTCTGCTTCAACCTGTATCCCTCCCAAGTAGCCTATTCATCTACCGCCGACACGAAGCCTGAGCAACTCGACGCGGAGTTGCTTGAATACCTAGAACGTTTTTCCGGCAGCACCCCGCCGCTCCCGGCATGGAAAGAAGCCTACCTTAAGCGGCATAAGGCTTTGCACAACAAAGGCAAACTCAAGCTTTACTGGCGCTATGGTCGGCGGTTCATCAAGCTCGCAGTCAAAAACGCTTTCAGGTCTTCAGAGTCACATTACGACAAACTTCCCCTTTCCGACTGGTGGTGCAAAGCCAACTTCGACCTCGCGCAGGCCTCCAGCCAGAACAGCGGCTTCACGTATCCGCGGGAAGAACCCTTTGTATTATACCCGCTGCATGTTGACCCGGAAGCTTCCACTATGGTGCTTGCCCCAGCTTATACCGACCAGTTAGCCGTAGTCGAAGCTCTCAGCAAATCCATTCCCCTCTCTCATAAGCTCTACGTCAAGGATCACCAATCGATGGTCGGCAAACGCCCCCGGGGCTATTACGACCGCATTCGGCGCCTGCAAAACGTACGACTCATTTCACCCTGGGAAAATACACAGCAACTCATGGCCGCGTCCTCGCTGACAGTCAGCATCACAGGTTCCTGCTGCTGGGAGGCCGCCTTCATGAACAAGCCGACGCTTCTACTGGGTAACCCCTTGTATCCTATGGGTAATGCCATAGCGCATTGCACGGACATGACCCGGCTTCCCGAGGTGATTTTCGGCTTGATAAGCAAGGAGGTGGCTGAAGACGGTGCGAGCAGAATCGACGCACTGGCCAGCTGGAGCGTTCCGGGCGACTTCATGGCTCTGTGGCGCAGCGCAAACAAAGAAGCCTTTCATGCCGCAAAGGCATCAGTCTGCAAAGGCATAGAGAACATGTTAAGAGGCCTGACGCCCCGCGGGAACGAACGCCGCTAGCTCTGTGGCACCGCGTACAGCACGGTTTCATCGTGTCTGGGGTGGTACTGCCTAAGATACATTGTATAATCCGGATTATACTTCTTAAGCAGCTTCGGTATCGCGTAAAGGTCGTTCGGCAGGTGATAAACGCTGATTGCCAGCTTGGGCTTATGTGTTGCAATGGTTTGCTGTGCGCCCACCAAGGCACGCATTTCTGCACCTTCAATATCCATCTTGATGAAATCCACTGATTCGATTCCGCGACTCGAAACCACGTTGTCTATCGCATCAGCGTCCACGCTCTCACCTTCGCCGTCCATACTCACGGTGGACTCACCGCCAGACGAGGATATGTTCATCCGGGCAGGGCCGTCCCACGCGGCCAGTGGCACGACATCCAGAGTACACGCTGCCTTGCCCGCGTGATGCTTGATTTCTTCAATGTGCTTGGGCAGAGCCTCAAAAGCAAACACATGACCTTCCGGACCGCACTTTTCGGCAAAGAACAGTGCGCTATCTCCCCGAAATGCTCCGACGTCCATCACCGTATCGCCGGGCTCCACTTCGCACACGCCCTTGAGAGAATAGTGGTTCAGTTCCCAGAGCAGAGCCAGATACTTAGCCGGGATTCCCACCTCTTTGGACATATCTTCACATGCCTCGATAGCCTCTTCATAGCGTTCGAGCGTGAGCGGTGCGGGAAACAGTCTGGTAGTCCTTTCCGAGCCAAGGAATCCCCACGCAGTCCGGAAGCGGATAAGTCGGTCCAGCAACTCTTTGGACTCTTCATCGTGTAACAATTCGTAAACACTGTCGAACTCCTCCGGTGCGCGGATCAGCTCGCGCAGCATGGCCGCTGCACGAGGCGGAGCAGTTTGATTCTCGACGAGCTTTCCGGCGTAATCAGCAGGAAGCAGCGTGTGCCCCAGACGCCGGAAAAGGGATGCCATGGTCCGGTAAAACCCTTTGCAGTCTTTTTTTCCGGACTTTTCTGGCTCCATGTTGGCAACAAGTTCGAGAGTCGTATCGACAAGAGACTGTGTCCTGCTCATGTATCCTTCCTAACTACCTTCAGTCTTGATGAAAAAGATGCTTAATACGGCCTAACAACCCTTCAGAAGCTACGCCGCCATATCAATTTAAATAGGTGAGTTATCTGATCAACTGCTGGTAGGCATCCGTGTATCGTTTGACGATGCGATCCCAGTCCAATTCAGAAGCCAATGCAACTGCATTTTCCGAAAGCTTTGTCCTGCATTCCGAATCCGCGGCAAGCCGGTTAATATTGGCTGCCATGGCGGAGACGTCATCGACCGGTGACACCACCCCTTGGGCACCGTCTGAAAAAACCTCTCCGCACCCCGGGGCATCCGTGGTTACGACCGGAAGCCCAGCTCCCATGGCCTCTGCAATAACGCGAGAGTATCCTTCAATCCGCGAGGGAAGGACAAACAAATCGCTTTCCTTGAAATAATCCACCAATCTCTGTGGCGGCACGGACAGAATCCCTTTTCGAAAGTCTCCGTCGCTTGACCGGATGCTCGGCATGGGAATGATTTGACCGTTAAGCCCGCGGCGGTCGATCTCCATCTGAAGGCTTTCCGTTCCAGCGCCGACCACGATCCAACACCACTGGGAGATTTCGAGCTCGGAACCGATCTGCGGAATGAGCTCAAAACCTTTTTTCAAATGATTTCTCCCAACAGTCAGAAGAACTAACGCCTGGTCAGAAATATTGAAACGCTCGCGAAGCCCGCGCCCACGCTCGGCCTGAAGCCTACGAAAATCAATTGCGTTTGGGATAACCTGAACCGTGTCAGGATGTGCGCCGGCATCGCAAGCGTCTCGGGCCAATGAAGGCGTCATGGCAATGACTTTGTCCATTGCGGACATTCCTTCGCGAACCCGCTGCCTAATGCCCGGATCCCGACGCAGCCCGTATTGCAATCCCTCATGAATCTGGATGTCTTCGCCGTACATCCTGATCACACAAGGAGTCTCTACCTCGGAAAGCAGATATGACTCGGGATAGGCGCCCATGCCCTGCCAGACATCATACCCATGCTTTTTCTGCTCGCGTCTCAGCCACTTCTGCAATGCTGATGGGAAATGAGACCATGCAATGCGTTGCCAGAACGGCATGAAGCGCACCTTGAATGGAAGGGACGCATACAGTTCACCACGTTTTCGTTTTTCCCGCTCGGGCACATACACCGTCAGGTCATGCCCCTGTGCTGCCAACCGGTCGAACAGGTTTATGGAAAAGACTTCACGTCCGCCGGTTTTGAAAAGATTGTCCCAAAGCAGCGCGGCAATTTTCATGCACTCTCCCGGATGGGACGGGCAGCGCCGACCACGTTTTCGATGATATTTTCAATGTCCCGGGTGCGAGCCTGAAGGTCAAATTTCGTGGCGACCGTCTCGTAACCGCTTAGCACACACGACTTTCGGAGTGAGTCATCCGTAAGCATTCGCTCCATGGCGTTGGCTAGACCTTCCCTGTCTCCATACTCCACCAGCAGTCCATTTTTTTCATTTTCAATAATATCGAGGACCCCTCCATGGCCAGTAGCAATAACAGGAACTCCCACATTCATCGCTTCAATCACAACACGGCCAAAGGGTTCATAGTTTGAAGACAACACAAAAAGGTCTGCTCCGCCAATTAAAGAAGGTCCCCGAGAATCATACCTTAATAAATTGACCTGATCCTCAACTCCCAAAGAGATAATTAAGTTTAACAGCCTGTTTTTTTCAGGACCATCCCCAACTAGAAGCAAATGTACGTCCTCTCTCTGCAACCCCAACTTAGCAAAACTTTTTAATAAAAATTCATGCCCCTTAAATGCTACTAGTCGCCCCATGCTGACGATCACTCGTTTTTCGACTGGAAGCCCGAGTTCTTCGCGAATATCGACCGGCTGGACTTCGGTATCCTCAACGGCGTTGAAGACCGTGTGCATCTTTTCTTTCGCAGCTCCCTGTCCGGTCCAGTAGTCGGCAACGTAGTTTGAATTGGCGATGTATGCGTCAACCCAACGATTAGCGAACTCGGCCTTGGCTCCCGTGAAGGTCTTTCCATCCAGACTGCGCAAATGGCTGATCATCGGCACCCCCGTCCGACGGGCAACGTGGCAGCCAAAAATATCCCTGTTGATCTGGTCATTGCAGTAAATCAGATCAATCTTTTCCCGTTGAACAATGGAGGAAAGCCGTGAAATGAGATAGCCGTGGCCCAGAGTGATCATCAGGCTGGCAAGGGCGGGTGTTTTTTCGAAGACTTTGTCCACTTTGCGTTCAAGCTTCCTGCGAATGGCGGCCGGAACGTTTTGCGAGTAGACGAAATCGGTAAGCAGAAAAACCGGTACCCCCAATTTCGACACCAGTTCCATGTAGCGCGTATGATTCAGGAAACACACGAACGGGTTGACCCGGCTGCGGTCCACGGTACGAAGTAGCTGGTAGAGACTTTCAAAGGAGCCGCCACCTGTAGTACCGGATTCGACAAATAGAATGTTAAGCGGGCCAGACATGCGCGGAACTATAATCACACCCCCCTGTAGCCGCAAGGCAAAACTCTTAGAGGACGCTTCGCATCAGTTGGCAGCCCGACAGCCATGACACAACCTCTCCCTGACGGACTCATCTAGCACCAAATCGGCTACCATTAGCCTGTAGTCGCAAAAGGTGAAAAGGCTACCCCACCAGTTCCCAGTCCAAAGGCGTGCCGCACGCCACGTCTACCTTGGCTTTCTTGCCAAGCACCGTGTCCAGATATCTGGTGTGCATGCCATAACCGGGACGGATGCTGCGCACATTCTCACGGGTGAACTCTTCACCTTTCCGGACATCCTTGACTACAAACAACGAACGGCGGAATATCTTGCTGTTCTGCTGCTTTTCGGTGACTTCATACGAAATAGTACCGAGAGCTTTTTCCGCCAACCGAATATCGGCCACCATGGCGGCGAACTCGTCTGGCTCCATGGAGAACGCGCTGTCCGGGCCGCCTTCGGAACGATCGAGCGTGAAGTGCTTTTCCACGATGCATGCACCAAGGGAAACCGCGGCAATGGCCACCCCGCTTCCCATGGTGTGATCCGAGAGCCCGGCAGGAAGTCCAAAAGCATCGGCCAGATGGGGAATGGTGCGAAGGTTGGCTTCCTCGGGCGGCGCAGGGTACGCGCTGGTACACTTGAGCAACACGATTTCTTCGCAACCGTTTGCCTTGACGGTTCGGACCGCTTCGTCGATTTCCGCCAACGAAGCCATCCCGGTCGACATGATCACCGGCTTGCCGGTGGAGGCAATCTTTTTCAGCAGGGGAATATCGACGATTTCAAAAGAAGCGACCTTGTATGCGCCAACTCCCATTTCTTCAAGAAAGTCCACGGAGCTCTCGTCAAAAGGCGAAGAGAAGCAGTCAAGGCCGAGTTCATCCGCGATTTCCTTGAGACGAGGCTGCCAGTCCCATGGTGTGTACGCCTTGCCGTAAAGGGAATGCAGGGTCTCCCCTTTCCATATTGTCCCTTGGATTCGAAACCATTCCTTGTCACAATCGATTGTCAGGGTATCGGGCGTATATGTCTGGAGCTTGACGGCATCTGCTCCGGCCTTTTTGGCGGCATGCATGATCTCGACTGCCTTATCGAAATCATGACCGTGGTTCGCCGACATTTCCGCGATGATGTACGTGGGATGCCCCGCCCCGATGCGTCTTTCACCGAACTGTGCTTCGTACTTCATCCTAGTCATCCGCCTTTTGAATTTTGATGATGTATTTATGCCCCTTGTGTTCAAAAAAGGCCGGGAAGACTTCATTGTCCACCACACGCAACAGATTGAACTGCGAGACTATGCTCGCTTCGGGGTCGAGTTTCGAGTCCTGCGGGCCACGGCGCTTGTAGTAGGTCGGCTCGCCTTCCTGCTGTCTCGCGTTGGCCACGACGGCGTCATAATCACGAACGAACTCCTCACACAGCTCAACTGTCATGGCGGCCACTGCGTCCCGCAGTTCGTCAATGAGTTCATGCCCTTCAAATTTCATGACTTTCTGAAGATATATTTGCCCGGAGTCCACACTCTCCTGAGCCTCGAAAAGCGTCATGGGAATCTCGTTCCGACCTTCGAGAATCTGCCAGGTCCATGGGGACCAGCCCCTTCCTTCGGGCAGAAAACTGGCGTGAACCACCAGGTTATGGCTGTTTTTGTCAAGAATGGCCTGCGGCACAAGCTGACTGCAGCTCAAATAGAAAGCAAGGTCTCCTGCGGCAACCTGATGCACGTCGTGAAGCAGAAAGACCGAGTGTCCCAGTGCTTCAAGCCTGCCCAGAAGCGATTCGATATATCTGTTGAGCCAGCTGCTCTCGGTGACAACAATCTGGATTTTCATGGAATCATCCTTAGGAAAGGAGCTTGTCGAACAATTGGTCGGCGACCCTGGCCGCGCCTTTCCCATCTATGAGCTTTTGGCCCTGACGGGACATGCGGATTCTCAGGTCCCGGTCTCCCAGCACTCTGGCACACTCTCCAGCCAGATCCTGCCTGCTCACGTCCTCGTGCCATCCCGCATATACGGCCGCACCGTATTCGTCCAATCCCTGAACTATTCCCAACTGGTTGTCCGCAGTGGCCACAAGAACGGCAGGGATGCCGTAAAGACACAGCTCCCAGCATGAAGAGCCCCCGGCGGAGATGCACAAATCTGCCCATTCCAGCAACTGCGACATATCCTCGACGGCCCGAAGAAGCTTGATGTCCATCGAACTGGAGCGGATTTCCGATTCAAGAGAATGCAGATGAGGGTTTGCAGCTCCAGCCAGGACCTTCACGCTGGCATCCGGAGCAGCGGCGTCAAGAGCCTGAAGCGCCTTCAACGTCACGTTTCCGAGGTCTTCTCCGCCCATGGTCACCAAAACCCTGACACGCCTGCCGAGGGTCCGCTCCGATGGCATACTTTTCAGAAATTCACGACGAATGAGTACGTATTTCGGCCCGCGCAGCAACTGCTGTTCGGGCAGATCATAATCTATATTTTCAGCACCAATGTTCTGATTGAGAAGGAGATCCGGTGCATAGGCATCAAGGTGATGGTGATCGTCGATCGCTAGCGTTTTCAGGCCAAGCCCCCTGAGGGCCAGATGATAGTTTCTGTCGAAATGATACCCGTCAATGATGGCAGCTCCCGGCTTTCGGCAGTCATGATAAAAAGCCTTCACAGCTTCCATATCTTCCGTGTCGGGATAATGTCCGGCCAACCTGATGACATCGCACCCTTCGTTTTCAAGACGCGTGACGAGCGCCGAAAAGTCGCAATGGGTCATGAAGACGACGTTGTCGCCTCTGAAGAGCAACTCCTGAGCAAGAGCAAGGCACCGCATGATGTGTCCCGTGCCAAGCCCCTTGAAGGCGTCGGCACGGATCAGATGCGTGTATGAGTGACTATGCCTCATAATGGCTCACATAATTTTAGTATAGTCACTTCAGGAATAACAACCCGCTTATTCTATTTTTCCAGCAGCTAAAAGAACCTTATACATATATTCAGCCATCTTCCAATCTTCTTCGGTATCAATATCTTGAACATAATAACGTGGAATCACATTAGCCACAGATTTTCTTGAAAACAACTCGCCTTTTTCAAATGCACTTGCAGTACCCCAATAATATTGACCTGCATCATGAAAAGCTTCTGCAAGATCTTGAGATCGTTTTGCAATACTTTCTGGACAGAAAGGCGATACTCCTCCCCCTTCGCTAAGCTTGATGGCACGCTGGATCGGAAAGCTAAATGAAGTTGCAGAAAAGGAAAAATGACATTCTTTTTTGATGAGAGTTTGCAGCCCTTGTTTTAAAAAGCTTGGTTGTAGAAATGGTGCTGTCGCATAAATACAACAGATTTTACAATCTTTTATACCTTCATTTACTGTTTCTTTTATTGCGTGGGCAACAACTTCATTAGTTCCTGTATAATCATCGGACAACTTTTGGGGCCTAATAAACGGCACGCTAGCACCATACTTAATAGCGATTTCTGCAATTTCAGCGTCATCCGTTGAGACTATAATTTCATCAAACAATCCGCTTTGAAGCGCTGTATTAATTGAATATGATATGATGGGCTTTCCCAGAAACGATTTAATATTCTTCCGAGGAATTCGCTTGCTTCCGCCCCGAGCAGGAATAACCGCAATATTCATACTATCCATCATCATTTCCAGTAAGCAAAAAATCACCCCGAGGTGTAAAGCCTGCAATCATATTTTCAAGCCCCTCGCACAATGACTTTGCAGTTTTCAGATTTTCGTCTGCATTTCCACGAGACCACATCGCCATATTCTCTGCATTGACGCACCAACTATCTAGCACCATTATTCTGTTCATCCCATCACTATCAAAGTGAGTACCAATCAAGCTATAAATTTGTTGGGGGAGCCTTTTAAGATCGCTACATTGGACAACTGCGTTCCCAACTGGATAGTTTGGAGATCCCATAAGAAGCGAAGGGATCGAAAGAAGCGAAGCCTCCCAACAGCAGCTACCAGTGACGCTTACTACTAAAGAGGATTTTCGCATAAGCTCCATACTATTGACCCAAGGAGAAATCAGCCGCACATTGTGAAGTTCCTTTATCCGGCTATAAAAATCGTATGGCCGACGTCCTACCATAACTTGATGGTCTTTCACATAAAGCTTGTGCGAAAGAGGAATTGAACGACTTAAAGCTTCAATTGCAGCGATTTGATCTGTAAAGTTCGGCGCCAAAACCATCGTGGACGCTTCTGGATCAACATGCAAAGGATATAAAACAAACTTTTCATCTTTCGGATCTTCAAAACCTTTTGCCATCCTAGTTGTCTGAGCCTGTTCATGCATTAGCCGGACATTCCAATAGGAGGCCGGGAATCGCTCATAGTACCCTTTTGGGGGGAACAATATTTGGGAAAGCAAAGCTGTTATGCGTTTACGGTAGAGTCTTAATCTCCTCTTTACCGAGCTAGTTTTCTTCAGTTTTTCTAGTTGCTCGAAGTAGGCCTCGCTCCAAGAAGGCAGCGGAGGCATCTCGGCTGTAAATTTATGATGATACTCAAGCAACTCTTTTTCCCGCTGCACATCAATTCTTTCGCACTCCACACGTGTTCTTTTATATTTCGCTTGCGAAGGAATCACTCCATGACAGAGTTGTATTCTCCCAGGCAAAAGGCTTGAACAGGCTGTCACAACAGGGATGTTCATCCACTGGCACACCTTAGAAAGAGCTACAGAGTGCGCGGCGGCGGCAGCAGGCAAAAAAACTAAATCTGGACCAAATTTTCTTAACTGCCTTTCATAATAGTTTAACAAGAAAACTACTATACTTCTTTGAAGATCATGGTTCATCATCTTCGAAAGCACGATATCTGGCAACAAACCGCCTTTCACATATTCTCTTCCAATTTGTCGGTCAGCTACGATTATGTCCTGAAGGCCACTCCGAAGCTTATTCTCCCACAGTTGCACCTCATTTTCGGAGGTAGGTGTCTTAACAGCTTCTTCTATCAAAGCTTCGTATGAATCTAAAAACTCATATTTAACTTTATCTTTATGCAGTATCTGATTCGGTATGTCGCAATCCTTTGCCACATACATTCCTGCAAATTTGGATTTAGGATTTTTCTCACTCCAGTACCTAGCCATTGCATGACAAATCCTAGCTTGGTCCTCCATGTTAAATGAAAAAAACACTTTCATATAGATCTCTCATTTCCCTTTCTTAATCTATTAAAAACACTATTCCCAAACTGTGACAAAAGTCCCATGTAGAGGAAACTACTAATAAGTTTTTCTACAAACAGAAATCAGTTCATTTGCCACAAAATGAACACTTCCGTCCTCAATATCCGGATACATGGGAAGCGATAGAATCTGTTCGTACGCCTCTTCCGCCACCGGGCACAGGCCGGGCTTCAGTCCCATTTCGCGCTTGTAGTATGGATGGAAGTGAACCGGAATGTAATGAACATTCACGCCTATTCCGGACTGACGCATGTGCTGAAAGACTGCCTTGCGGTCAGGAACCTTTACCACATACAGATGATAGGCATGTTCGCAATCCGCCTTTGTCTCCAGCGGAGTGATGTTTTCGCAGGCGGCGAAAAGGCTGTCGTATTTCGCTGCGATTTCACGGCGGCGCCTGAGAAACCCATCCAGCTTCTTCATCTGGCTAGAGCCCAACACGGCCTGAATATCCGTCAGACGGTAGTTGAACCCCAGTTCGGTCATCTCGTAGAACCAGGCGCCATCTTTGTCTCGTTGATGGCTGTCAGTGGTGATGCCGTGGTTGCGGAAAAGGCGACAACGCGCTGCCATACCCTCATCGTCGGTCAGGATCATGCCACCTTCGCCGGTTGTGATATGCTTGACCGGATGAAAACTGAATACGGTCATATCCGCAATGCTTCCCACGCGAGTCCCTTTGTATGAGGCTCCCAGGGCGTGACAGGCGTCCGCCACCAGCACGATGTCACGGTCGGCGGTCACTGCGCGCAGTGCATCCCAGTCACAGGGGTGTCCGGTGTAATCGACACCGATAACCGCCTTGGTGCGCGAAGTGATTTTCCCCGCCACGGCTTCAGGGTCGAGAAGCAGGGTGCCCGGATCAACGTCCGCAAACACCGGCGTTGCACCCACGTAACGAACGCAGTTTGCCGTGGCCGCAAAGGTCATGGGCGGAATGATGACTTCGTCACCCGGCCCCACACCCAACGAGAGCATGGCCACATGCAGGGCAGCGGTTCCGTTGCTGACGGCAATTCCTTCGGCAGCCGCACAGTAGCGGGCAACATCCCTCTCAAATGTAGCCACAGCTGGCCCGGTGGTGAGAAAGTCGCCCCTGAGCACCTTCTCGACGAGGCGAACGTCGTCATCGTCTATGTGTTGCCGACCGTAAGGAATCATTCTTCCATTGCCTTTTTGTTGAACTCCCGAATCTTCTCCACACTCATGAAGTCGGGGTTTGTTCCGGAGTTGTATTCAAAGCCCTGCTCCACGGTTTCGCCCTCTTCACCCAGCTCATTGCTGCGGTAATCGTGCTTGCTGGTGAAGTTGATGGAGGGGGCGATCACGAAATGGTCACCGAATTCCACGGTCAGATGCGAATCATCAGCCGGGCACATGATTTCATGAAGCTTCTCTCCGGGCCTGATGCCAACGATCTTCACGTCCATTCCCGGAGCCATGGCCTCTGCCAGATCCAGAATTCGAATGGACGGGATTTTGGGCACGAAGATCTCTCCGCCACGCATTCGTTTGAAATTCTTCAGAACGAAGTCCACCCCTTCCTGCAAACTGATCCAGAAACGGGTCATGGCTTCATCGGTCACCGGCAGGTGGTCCGTTCCCTGATCCAGCAGCTTCTGGAAGAACGGAACAACGGATCCCCGGGAGCCGACAACATTGCCATAGCGGACCACGGCGAATCTGGTATCGCGCCCGCCAGCTATGTTGTTGGCCGCCACGAACAGCTTGTCGGAGCAGAGCTTGGTTGCACCATAAAGATTGATGGGCTTGGCCGCCTTGTCGGTGGACAGGGCGATGACCTTCTTCACGTTGTTTTCAAGAGCAGCGTGAATGACGTTTTCCGCACCGTTGATGTTCGTCCGGATGCATTCGGTGGGATTGTATTCGGCTGCAGGAACCTGCTTGAGCGCAGCGGCATGAATTACATAATCAATCCCGCGCATGGCCATGGTCATGCGCTCCTTGTCCCGCACGTCGCCGATGAAGTAGCGCATGCAGTCAGCATTGTAGACCTGCTGCATCTCGAACTGCTTCAATTCGTCGCGGGAATAGACCACTATACGCTTGGGCTTGTACTGCCCGAGCAGGGTCTTGATGTATTGTTTACCGAAAGAACCGGTTCCGCCCGTAATCAGAATAGATTTACCATCAAACATTCGCTAACCTTTATCATAGGTGTAATATATCGATATTTAAAAACTTTGACCTGCATTGCCTGCACACTGGCCACTGTCGTCCATTACATCTTTAGCACGGAAAACAAAAACAGATTTGTACCCCACTTGTCCAGACGCTCACCCCGCATTCCACGCGACTTGATGTTCGCATTTGGCTCACCTTGAAACCATATACTCGCATAGATTGAATGAAGTTCTTACTGCATATAGCGAAATCATTCAAAGTTCATCCCCGCCAACCAACTCGCGGTAAACGGCAACCAGATCGTCAACGTGCGGTTCGATGGTCAACTGCTCCGCCACCGTGACGGCTTGGGTACTCATGCGGTCATAGAGTTCGGCGTCCGTCAGGATGGTCTCAAGGCTTGCGGCGACTGATGCTTCATCAATCGGCACCACTCTGGCTGCTTCTCCGGTCACCTCACGGTTGGGCACGTGCTCACTGATCACCGCAGGGATGCCGCAGTACATGGCCTCGGTCAGCGCATTGGAAAAGCCCTCGTAGTCGGAGACCATGGCGAAAACCGCCTTTCTCGCCGCAGCGGCACGAAGCAACGCGGGCGCGTCCTGGCGGAATCCGGCAAATGCCACCTTGTCCGCGACGCCCTCGCCGACCGCCAACGCCGTGAGTGCATCCCGCTCGGAACCGTCACCCATGACAAGCATCCGCATGTCCGGCACCGCATCAAGAGCCCGTACGAACGCCCGGATAATCACATCCACGTTCTTCTGCTTTACCAGACGCGAACAGACGACCACCAGCGGCCCCTGTCCCTCCAGTTGAGGAAATTCACTCAAGTCCGCCGGCTCGACGTTCATCTTCTCACTCGAAATGGCGTTGTACAATACCTGAACCGGCCTGCCCGCCACGTTGTGATCCTGTTGCACCACCTCGGCCACGGCTTTCGATACGGCAAGGTATTTCGTGGTGATACGGGAAAGGACTTTGTCCGCAAAGCGGCGGAACGACTTCATCCGCTTGATGTTTCGGCAGTGCATGATGACCGGGATGCCGAGTCCCACCGCGCCGATGCGCACGTGATAGTTGGCGGAAAAATGCGCGGTATGAATGATGTCCGGGTTCAGGTCGCGTAAAATCCTGCGAAGCCGCAGCGCCGTGTCGAGGCGGCTCGTCTTGAGTACCTTCTTGCTCTCCCCGGCATGGATGGGGTCGAAGCCGTATTCCCTGTAAACCGATTCGTACTCGCCTGTGCCGGAAACATTGATGATAACCGGCTCATGCCCCAGCTCCCGCAGCCTTCTCGCCACGAGCAGAAACGAAGTCTCCACGCCGCCGTAAGGCAACCCGCCTATGACGAGCGCGACCTTCAGTCTCCGTTCCGTAGCCGGTTTACCCATCAGTCTGCTCCGCCTGTGCATCAAGCGAGTTGCGCACCAGCTTCAGTGCCTGCGGCAGACATTCGGCAGGCGTCAGCTCCTTCAGGCAGGAAATATGGCTGCATTCGTTTTCGTTGCAGGGCTGGCACGGCAGCTTCTTGATAACGCCGACATGATCTTCGGACGGGAACCGCCAGGCGAACCCGGTGGCACCGTGCACCACCAGCGATGGGGTGCCGACCGCCACCGCCATGTGGCGCGGGGCCGAACAGTTGCCCATATGCAGTAAGGCGCGCTGCTGGACCGCGGCCATCTGCCGGAGCGACAGCATGTCTTCGGGAATCACGGCCCCCTCGCCCGCCAGATCGGCCACTTTGCGGCAGACGTCTACTTCGCCCGGTCCATAGAGCAGAACGAATTTCAGGCCGGGGTGCTCCTCGCGGATGCCACGGATCAAGCCCGCGAAATGCTCTTCGGGCCATTTGCGCGTTTTGCGACGGTGGCTCGGATCCACGGTGACGACACCTTCGGTTGCCCCGATGCGTTTCAGAAAATCGTCGGCAAAGGCCTTTTCCTCATCGGAAAGAAAGATTTCCGGCGGATGTCGGTCCCATTCTATGCCGAGCAGCTTGAGGATGCTTGCCTTGCATTTGGCTGCATAGCCGTCATCGTTGCGGCGATAATGCGTGTAAACGAACTTGTTGTACCACGGAGGCGTGAAGGTCAGGCGCACGGGTGCACCAGAGAGCATGGCCACCCAGCGGGTTCTCGGCAGCTGCTGGAAATCGATGATCAGATCCTTGCCTCGCCCGACGCGGGCGTAATAGCCGAGAGCCTTCAGCGGAGAGGCAACCTCGTCTTTGTCCAGCGCCCGGACCTTGGATATGTGCGGATTGTTCTCCAGCACGGGCGCGCACTTCTTTTCCGTGAAGACTTCAATCTCCGCGTTCGGGAAACGCTCTTTCAGCAACCTAATGGAAGGCGTGGCAAGCAGCACATCACCGATCTGACGCAACTGACAGACCAGGATTCGCTCGGGATTCAGGGAGGATATATCTTTCATGTGCTTGTGGTACGGGTTAGGCGGGCGGCTTCTGGGTACGGACCGCTGCGGGAACAGCGTCTGCAAAGCCCGAACCGGCTCCCAAAAGGCGGACAGGCAGGACACGCACGACGCAGGGCTTCAATTACCCGCCGCTTTGTTGCAGGTCAAGACGAGTCGCGCAAACGAAAAAGACCCCGCTCATCGAACGGGGCCTTTGTGTGTCGTATCGTAACGCCGGTATGCTACTTGCCCGTCTCCACGGGGTATTCGGCGCCCTTCCATGCAAAGATGCCGCCGGGGTGCCGCTTCACGTTGGTGTAGCCGAGCTTGCGGGCCCAAGCCGCGCCGTTGTGGGAGCGGGTACACTTCACGAATCCGCAATAGACCACAATGAGCCTGTCCTTGTCCGGACCGAGGAGCTTCTCGTAGTCGGCCTTGGTCTTGCCTGCGGTTTCGTCGGTGTTCCAGGTCTTCATGTCGGGGATCGGGAACAGGAACTGGACGGCGCCGGGGATGTGGTTCTTTTCGTAGCTGGCTTCCAGCGGCATGGTATCCACGATGACCATTTCCTCTTTGGCGTCGATGAGCTGCTTGAGCTCTGCGGTGGTGATCACGTCGTAATCGCCGCGCTGCACTTCGCGCACCAGCTTGACGGCTCCGGCTTCCTTCTCAACTTCCTGCTTGAACTTGTCTTCGCCGAGGCAGCCGGTGAGCATGCCCATCACGAGAATGGCCGCAAGGGCCGCGAAAATTCCTTTCAACTTCATCGCCTCACTCCTCCGAATGGTTTCAGGATAACGGCCATGGAGCGTGGCGGCTCCTGCATCGCCTTTCGGCGCCAGTACACCGCGGCAAGGGCTGCAAGCATGATCAGGTCGCGAACCATCGAATCGCCCATGCCCGAATATGCCTGCCCTTCCGGATCGCCGGGGCCGAAACAGCCGCAATCGACGTCCAGCCCGAGGTACATGCCGTAGGCAAGAACCCCGACGAACAGCAACAGCTGCGCTGCCACCAACTCCAATGCCCATCTGATGTTGAAGATGAGGCCCGCCCCACTGACGACCTCAAGGATCGGCAACCCGTACGCAAGCGGCAGATCGGCCCAGCCGGGGGTCAGCCCGTACCCGTCTATGACCATGGCGAACGCCCACGGGTCCTGCAGCTTGATGACGCCCGCGACGATAAATGCGCCGCCGACCGCAAGCCGCAAAGCCATTTGAACGGGTTTGCTGAGGACAATCTTCTTCACCGGACACTCCTTTTCAACATCAACACATAATCGAAACCACGATTACCCGAGGCCATGAAACGAATCCAATCGTTACATGCAATGCGCAACCTTCAAAACCATTGCGTTGCTCTATCCTATTCCCGATGCGACTTCCACCATCAGAATTAAGATTTTCTCTAGAGAAATCCACCGCTTCAACCACAACTCGTCCGTCGTTTCGACGCTTGAAATATAACACAACAATTCGGCAGGTTATAATTGCTTATAGCTTGATTACCATCCGCAAGCGTAGTACTCCAATGAAAACCAACAACCTTCCGGGGGCTGCATGACAGGCAAGAAGCTTCTCTCCGTTGCGGAAATCGCCCGCGAACTCGATATTCCCGAGTCCACGGTCCACTACTGGAAAAATCGGTTCGCCCAGCATCTTCCCAGTGTGGGCAAGGGGCGGCAGAAGCGCTTCAAGCCGGAAGCGGTAGAGGTTTTCTCCACCATCTCCCGAATGCTCAAGGAAGGGCACACCGCCCGCGACGTCATGGACAGCCTGAGCCAGTCCTACCCCATGCAGGCCGATGCGCTGGCCGAGACCCCTGACAGCGACTCCCCCGTCCAGCAGTACGGCATGGAAACCGCGGTGAAGATGGCCGCCGCCATGGGCGCCGAGATGGCCCGGTCCATCAGCGAGGGCATCCGCACCGCGCTGGCTGCGCCCGAACAGGCCGCCCTGCCCGAAGACTTCACCAAGGCTACCGAACAGATCGCCGCCAACGCCGCGGAAGTCCAGCTCCTGCGCGACGAGAACGCCCAGCTCAAGGAAAAGCTCTCCATCATGGAAGCGGAAATGGTCCGCCTGCGCAAAGATCGCCGCGAAATGGAAAAGTACCTTCTTGACAAGATCAAAAGCGTGACTAGTTAGAATCCACCCCATGGTAACGGGTCCCTCAACCCGCCGCCATCACGGAGCATTTCGGCCATTCCCGATCATCCGTGGCTCCCCGCCGGGACACGCCCCCTCGTCCCGGCGGGGCATTTTTCCATTCATCAAGGAGGTTCGCCAACAATGGGCAAAAAAAGCACGCACAAATTCAAGGCTGAAATAAACCAGCTCCTGGAAATACTGGTTCATTCCCTTTACACCAACAAAGAGATTTTCCTGAGGGAGCTCGTGTCCAACGCTTCGGACGCGCTGGACAAATACCGCTTCAAAACCCAGACGGGCGACATGGAAGCGGATGACACGCCGCTGGAAATCCGCATCTCCCACGACAAGGAAGCGGGCACCCTCACCGTCACCGATACCGGCGTGGGCATGACCCGCGAGGAAGTTCGCGAGAACATCGGCACCATCGCCCATTCCGGAACCGCCCAACTCACCAAGCTCGCATCCGAAGGCAAGGAATCCCTCGACACCCTCATTGGCCGCTTCGGCGTCGGGTTCTATTCCGTCTACATGGTGGCCGACGAAGTCACCCTCGTAACCCGCTCCGCCGATCCCGAGGCGGCTCCGGTGGAATGGACCTCCGACGGCCGCAACGACTACAAGATCCGTGAACTGGACGAGGACGTTGCCCGCGGCACCAGCATCACACTGAAGCTCAAGGAAGACCTGGTTTCCCAGTTCGCCAACACCGAGCACCTCAAGCACGTCGTTAAAAAACACTCCAATTTCGTCAACTTCCCCATCTTCGTGGAAGACGAACGCGTGAACACGGTGCCCGCCCTGTGGCGCGAACCCAAGTTTCAGGTCAAGCCGGAACAGTACAAGGAATTCTACACTTTCCTGACCAATGACGACACGGACCCGCTGGACAAGATCCACGTCTCGGTGGACGCTCCGGTGCAGTACAACGCCCTCGTCTTCATCCCGACCATCGACGATGACATGTTCGGTCTCGGCACGCAGGACAACCGCGGTCTCGACCTCTATGTGCGCCGCGTGCTCATTCAGCACAAGAACAAGGATCTGCTGCCCGAATATCTCGGATTCTGCAAAGGCGTGGTGGACACCGAGGACCTGCCCCTGAACATCTCCCGCGAGACGCTTCAGGACAACGTGCTTATCCGCAAGATCAGCTCCAACCTCACCAAGCAGGTCTACAGCGCTCTTGAGAAGATGGCCGAGAACGACAAGGAAAAGTACGAGACCTTCTGGCGCGTGCACGGCAAGCTGTTCCGCGCCGGCTACATGGACTTCATCCACAAGGACCGCTTTGTGGAGTTGTTGCGGTTCAACTCTTCCGCCTGCGAAAACGCGGACGAGCTCATTTCGCTTGCCGATTACGCCGGACGCCTCAAAGAGGGCCAGAAGGAAATCTTCTACGCCTACGGACCGAGCCGCGAGGCCCTTTCCCTGAGCCCGCACCTCGAAATCTTCCGCAAGAAGGGCGTTGAGGTCCTGTACCTGTACGAGCCCATCGACGAGTTCGTCATGGACGCGCTCCAGCAGTACGGCGACTACCAGCTGGTTCCCGCCGAGCACGCGGACCTTTCCGGCATTGAAGGAGAGCAGGAAGTCGAGGACAAGCCCGAAGAGCTTTCCGAACCGGAACAGAGCACCCTCGACGGACTGCTTGGGCACATCAAGACCCTGCTTGGCGACGCCGTCACTGACGTGCGCACCACGGATCGCCTCTCCGACAGCCCGGCCTGCCTCGCCAACCCGGACGGCGCCATGACCAGCAGCATGGACAAGGTCATGCGACACATCCAGAAGGACACCTCCATCCCGGCCAAGGTCATGGAGATCAACCCGGACCACCCGCTGACACGCAACCTGATCCGCATCTACGAGGCGGACGCACAGGATCCCTTCGTGGAACAGGCCGCACGCCAGCTCTACGAATCCGCTCTGCTGCTCGAAGGGTACCTGCAGGATCCGCACGCTCTCGTGGGCCGCATCCAGTCCCTGCTGACGCAGGCCAGCGGCTGGTACAAGAAATAACCGTCTACAACACTGCCACGAAACAGCCACAGGCCGCCCGACACGTCGGGCGGCCTTTTTTCATGCCGTCAACAGGGAATGATCTCCCCAAAACACCCGCTGAGATGCCGAAAACGCTTTATGGCGTAATGTCGATGTATGGCGATTCTGCTTCCCTGCATGAAGTCGGGAACGAAGCAGTTCAACAGGGACACCATCATGAGCAAGTTGTATGAGATTTCATTGCAGCACGATGCGAAGGGCCGCATTGTCCGCAAAGAAGAAAAAATCAACGGAAGACCAATCGTGTGGGAGTACGACTACGACCAAAACAGCAGACTGACCCGGTCTCGACGGGATGTGTGGTGCGGAGGAATACATATACGACCGATTGGGACATCCGCTTGCCATGCGAAGCAGCGACCTGCATTTCAACTTCTGCACCGATCAAATCGTCGTCTAGTGGTCCGAGGAACCGAGGCCACTTCTTTCACGGAAAACGGAGTCCTATTGAACAAGGTTTTCTGGGGCAAATTCGTTCCCTACAGCAAAGCAAAAAGAGCCATTATCTACAATGTTACTTTTTCATCAACCTTCTGAGGTGCTAATCACCCTTAATGAAAACTCTTTCTTCGGCTGGCATGAAATTATTGCAACCTACGTCAACAACGCCAGAGAAGAACTCTTCAAAGGAGGCCTCCTTACAGACATCTGATCCAGCAGGATTCGAGGCCACACAATCGGCATATCCATCAATACCGCCGCGCCAACACGGAGCGAGGCGGACACCCTGACTCGCCAATCATGACTCCTTGCACTTCCCGCAAGCAGATTGCGACCCACCAAACAACCGCACGGACTTTCCGCGACCCTGCTGGGTTTGATATTCCAAGAGCACACAAACCGAATAGACACAAAAAAAGCCCCCGCTGATGCGGGGGCTTCGAATCTTCATCGTCGGCCGACTTAGAAGCTGTAGCCGAGGGCGGCGCGCATTTCAGCGGGCACCCAGGCGTCCGGGCCGGGCTCAAGGTCCTTCCACGGAGCGCCGGCTTCCTTACGGGCCTGCTTCACTTCGTCGAGGGTGAAGCCGTAGCGCGGAATTTCGAACTGCTGGCCGGGGTAGATCAGGTCCGGATTGTCGATCTGACCGCGGTTGGCCTTGAAGATGAGGGGCCACATGAAGGGATCGTTGTACACCTGCTTGTACTCGGCGATCCACCACAGGCACTCACCCTTGGTCACGGTGTGGGTGGTCGGCAGGCTGTCGTACTGGGATTTGTACACGGCCATCGGATCCACGACCACTTCTTCTTCGACAATTGTGGTTTCTTCTTCAACCACGACCACTTCCGGCTCGGGGTTGACCTTTTTGGAACAGCCCCATGCAAAAATCATCATGCAGGCGACTGCAAGCAGCAGCAGTTTCTTCATCGACGGCCTCCTCTCAAGTATTGTTCTTTCGTCATTTAGAATTCACTCTTCAATGTAGGCTCAGGACTTGATCCTACTGGCCCAATTATCAATTATTTTTTTTTCTTGCAACACCAATTTCCCGTCGGGACGCTCCTGGAGTGCGGCCTCAATGGCGCGGTTTGCCTCAGCGAACCAGCCGCCCATACGCAGGCTCCGGCAGGCAAGAACATACATCCGCTCAGGCTCGTCTTTGTAGACACCCTCCATCAACATCCCGTAATCGCTGCCGAAAGCACTCCGGACCAAATCCTCGTGCGAGAAGATGAAGCGGGCCAGCAGCGTATTATCCCGATGACGCACGAGGTAGACCGGCAGCAAGGTGCGGCAGTTGTTCATGAAAAAACGGATACGGTCAATTTCGCGACGCATACTTTCGCGCGTCTGGGTCAGCACTTCCACGAGCCGACCGGAAACTTCCTGCTGCGGTCCGTGGGCGTCTTCTTCCATGATCTCCTGCAGCCAGGGGCCGTAGTTCTGGAGCTGATACGCGTCCTCGCGCAACTTCACGGTCTCGTGAAAGATGTAGCCCAGCGCCCAGTCGAGGAACTGTCCTTCCGCGGGCTTCTCCGGATCGTTGCGGAACACGTGGTGCGCCGTGTCCTTCATGCGCCACAGCAGGCCCTTGTCCATCTCCGTACCGACAAGGTCCCGCAGGCACTCGAAGCAGACCACGCCTTCCTCGTCAAAACTCTCGAACTCCCGGTTCAGCGCCACGGAAGAGTGGCAGAACATGCGAAACAGGTCGCGCACGAACTCCGGCAGTTTTTCTCGAATCCAGCTGCGGGACATGGAGCCTCCCTACTTGCTTTTCTTCTTGGCGAGATCCGCCAGCTCGGCCAGCCTGTCGTCCACCATGCGGTAGAGCGTGCCCTTGGGGAACCGGCCCTGTGCGTTGCGAACGCCGGTCTTCATTCCCGTGAGGACATACATGGCCTGCTCGATGGTGGAAACCGGATAGATGCGGAACCGGCCCTCGCGCACGTCGCGCACCACGTCATCGTTGACCATGAGGTTGACCGCGTTGTCAGCCGGAATCAGCACGCCCTGCTCTCCGGTCAGCCCCCGGCGTGAGCAGACCCTGTGAAATCCTTCAACCTTCTCGTTCACGCCGCCCACCGCCATGATGCAACCGCTCTGGCTCACCGCTCCGGTGAAGGCATAGGACAGGTTGATCGGCGCGCCCGAGAGTGCGGAAAGCAGCGCGGCGAGCTCGGCCCCGGAAGCGGAGTCGCCCTCGATGCCCGCGTAAGACTGCTCGAAGCACAGGCTGCCGGTCATGACCAGCGGCTTGTCCTGGGCGAACAGGCCCACCAGATAGCTCTTGAGGATCATCATGCCCTTGGTGTGGATGGGGCCGCCCAGCTGTGCCTCGCGCTCAAGGTCGATGATGCCGCCATGCCCCACGCCCACCTTGCAGGCAATGCGGTGCGGCAGGCCGAACTCGTGATCCCCGAACTGGGTTACCGAAAGCCCGTTGGCTTCGCCCACCGCCGAGCCGCCGGTGGCCACCTTGATGACTTCACGGTCGTAATCGGACATGAACTCGGTCTGATACAGGTCGGAGCGGTAGTCCCGATCTTCGATGGCCTGCGCCAGATCGGCATACTCCACCGTTTCCCCGCCCCGAATCCGGGTCAGGGCCGCGGCCTCCACCATGCGCTCGCGAATCAGCGGGAAGTACAACGAAAGCCGCTTCTGATCCTCGGACAGCCGGGAACCGAGGTCCACCAGCCCGGCCAGCGCCTCGCGGCTGAACGGCGGCATCTTCTCCTGCCTTGCGATGCGTCCAAGGGCGCGCAAATACCGCTTTACGTTCGTGGCGTCGCGGTCACACGTTGGCTGCAGATGGGCCTTGAGTTTGAAATACTTGGAAAACCGGTCATCATTATACAGCAACAGCTCATAGTTGATGTCCGTGCCGATAAGGATGACGCGCAGCTCAATGGGGATCGGCTGTGGTTCGATGGTCCGCGCACGGACCTGATCCGGCTCCACCGGGTCCTCGATCTTGGCATGTCCGGCGCGCAGGGCGCGGAGCAGGCCTTCCCACGAGTGCGGATTGCTCAGCAGGTCTTCCACGTTGAGTAGCAGGAAGCCGTGGTTGGCGCGATGCAGCGCCCCGGCCTTGACCAGCGTGAAGTCCGTGTAGAGCGCGCCCATTTCCGACTCGCGCTCGATGGACCCGAGCAGGTTGAAGGCCGTGGGGTGATCTTCGTTCACCACCGGTGCGCCCTGCGTCTTGCCGTTGTCCACGAACAGGTTGACTTCGAAACGGGTGAAGAAGTCCTCGCCGGAGCTCTGGGTGTCCATGAACAGGGACGGCATGGCGGTTTCCTTGCCGGTGAACTGGTCCACGTTGTCCACCACGCACTCTTCGAACGCCTCGAAGTATTCCTTGAGACCTTCGATGTGACCGAACTCCTCGCGCAGGGGCTGCAGTTCGGCCTTGGCCTCGTCGCGCGTCGTGTCCCGGTGCAGGTCATCTTCGCTCTTCTTCAGGCCCTGTTCGTTGCGGTTGATGCTGCGCAGGTCATCCGAGAGTTCTTCCAGCAACTTCTCGCCCTTGTTCTTCAGCTCCTTGCGCAGTTTGGGATCAAGGGTGTCGTAGTCGCTGTCGGTCAGGGGCTTGCCGTCCACGATGGGGGCAAGCGTGATGACCGAATCCTCGTCGATGGACAGCCGAAAACCGGTCTTTTCGGCCTCTTCCTCCATGCGCGCGAACAGTTCGTCGCGGCGCTGCGTGAATTTCTTGAGCAGCCGCTCATGCGTCTTCTGAAAGGACTCCTCCTCGAACCGGGCCGGGATGCGCGAACGCAGGCGCGAGACCGCCTTCTGCTGGGCGTTCTTGTACTTTCGCCCCACTCCCGCGGGCAGGGACAGGGCCACTGGGCGGTCCTCGTCCTCGAAGTTGTACAGGTAGACCCAGTCCGGCGGCGTGGGAGCCTTGCGGGCGCGCTTGCCGAGGAAACTGCCGATGAAGTGGCTGCGGCCCATGTTGGGCTCGCCCGCCACGTAGACGTTGTATTCGTTTCCGCTCACAGCCAGAGACAGTTCAAGGGCCTTGATGGCGCGGGGCTGAAACGACGGGGTCGGATCGCTGTCCGGTATGGCGTCGCTGTTTTCGAAAGGAACCTTTGCGGGGTCCAGCGCGGCGCGCAGCCGGGAAACGGCCAGCGGGCGCGGCATACGTGTATTGCTCATGCGTCCTCGTATCAGTGTGTTCGTGTCCCGTTCCAACATGGTCGCCGCATGGGCGCACCGGGGGTTCCGGCGGGACCTTGTCCGCAGAGGGTAGCCGGAACGGCTCCGGCATTCAAGAACCCCCTGCCGAGACGGCCATGATACCCGGCGTCGCCGGTTCGGGCAATGCCTGCCGCTTGTTCTTTCCCCCGGCTGCTGATACCACTTCGGTAACCATGATGAAACGCTTTTTCAGCCTGCTCATTCCGCTGATCCTGCTGACGACCGCACTCCCGGCCCGGGCACAGGTCATCAGTCTGGAATCGGTCTCGGCCACCCGCGTTGGGGACACTCTCTCCGCGCAGTTCGGCGTAGCCCTTCAGGGAGTGGACGAAATCGCGGACACCCTGCGCAACGGCGTGGGCATCAAACTGGCCTGCCGCGCCTCCATCTCCCTGAACCGCAGGTTCTTTTTCAGCTCCACCCTTGGCGAAAGCGCCCTTGAGGGAGCCATCCAATACGACGCCCTGACCAAGGAATTCGCGCTCATGCTGCCCGGGCAGGAGCAGGCCATGCGCAACGAAGATCTCGCCGCACTGCTTGCCGAAGGCTGGGAATCGTTCTCCATACCCCTTTGCCCGTGGGGCAGTCTCGAACGAGGCAAAAACTACCGGCTGGAAGTCGAGGCCGCGCTCATGCCCATGGACGTGCCCGACTGGTTCACCCGAACCTTCCTTTTCTGGTCATGGCAGGGCGGGCCGAGCGTAACCTCCACCCTGGACTTCCGGTACTGACGCCATGACTTCGCGCTACATCAAGATAGACGAGGTGGGACAGCGGGAGCGCCGCCGCCGCAAACGCGAACTCATCGCGGCCGGACTCTGCTTCGCCCTCATCGCCGTCCTGACGTGGGTCGAACTCAAATATCTCGGGGGCAACTCCTATCTTTTCCTCGGCCTGCTGAACCTGAACTTCATCCTGCTGCTGGTGGTGCTGTTCATCGTCACCAGAAACGGGGTAAAGCTGCTGCTGGAACGTCGCCGCAGGGTGCTGGGCTCCAAGCTGCGAACACGGCTGGTGCTCGCCTTCATCTCCCTGTCGCTCATTCCCACCGTGCTCATGTTCCTTGTGAGTGTGAAGTTCGTGCAGACGTCCGTGGACTACTGGTTCAAAGGGCAGGTGGAGGAATCCATGGAGCAGGCTCTTGAGCTTGGCCGGGCCTTCTACGGCTCGTCGCAGGACAGGCTCCAGCGGCGCGGCAAAAACATGATCGACGAGATCGTGGACCGCCGCTTCGCGTGGGGCGGCAAGGGTATGAACGATTTTCTGGGCGAGAAATTCGAGGAATACGACCTGAGCCTCGTGGGGGTCATCACGCCAAAAGGCTCTGTGCAGAACACCCACTACTCCGCCCAGTGGGAAAAGGCGTGGCCCGAGATTCAGGAAAAGATCGACTGGGAGGGCCTGCGCTCCGATCCCCGCCAGTGGTCCACCATCATCCCCACCCCCCAGAGCGACCTCATCGTCGGGGTGACGCCCGTGGACGACGGCACCACCGGCTTCCTCGTCCTGGGCGAGACCGTGGGCCGCGGCCTGTTGCACAAGCTGGACCGCATCGTGCGCGGCCTTGACGAATACAAAAAACTCAAGACCCTGAAATATCCATGGAAGATGACGCTGTACCTGACCCTCGGGGTCATGACCATGCTCATCATCCTCGGCTCCATCTGGTTCGGCTTCCGGTTGGCGAAGGAGCTCTCCGCCCCGGTGCAGGCGCTTGCGGCGGGGACCGAACGCATCGCGCGCGGCGACCTGTCCGTGCGCCTTGAGGACCGCTCCGATGACGAGCTGGGCTTCCTCGTGCGCTCGTTCAACCGCATGACCGAAGACCTCGAACTGGCGCGTCAGAACGAGCTGAAGGCCGGCGAACGGCTGGCGAGGCAGAATCAGGAACTGGAACGTCGCGGCCGCTACATCGAGGCGGTTCTGGACAATATCACCTCCGGCGTCATCTCCATGGACGCTTCCGGCCGCATCGGGACCGTCAACCGCTCGGCGGAACAGATTCTTGGAACGCCCGGAGAATTCCTCATCGGCAAGAAGCCGCACACCCTGCTCTCCGGCGAGTTCGCGGACATCATGCGCGAGGCGCTGGAAGCGGTGGGCAGCAATCCCGGCGAGCAGTGGCAGAAGCAGCTGGACATCCAGACTCCGGAGCGGGTGCGCAAACTGCTCATCAACGTGGTGGCCCTGCCCGGCATCCCCGGCGCGGAGGTCGGCACCGTGGCCGTCTTTGAAGACATAACCGAGCTTGAAAAAATTCAACGGCTGGCCGCATGGCGCGAAGTGGCCCGGCGAATCGCCCACGAAATCAAGAACCCGCTCACGCCCATCAAGCTCTCTGCCCAGCGCCTGCAGCGCAAGTTCGGCGAAGGCGTGGACGACAAGGTCTTTGACGACTGCACCGGCCTTATCGTGAGTCAGGTGGAGCGGCTTCAGCAGATGGTCTCCGAATTCTCCGCCTACGCCAAGCTGCCCGAAGTCCAGCCCCGGCCCGGCGATCTGGGCCCCCTGCTCGAAGAGACCGTGGGCATGTTCGAAAACACGCACCGCAACATCGACTGGCACCTGCAACTGCCCGAAAATTTGCCCGAAATGTCCTTTGACCGCGAAGCCCTCGGCAAGGTCTTCATCAACCTGCTGACCAACTCCGAGGAAGCCCTCAAGGATCAGGAAGACGGCAGCGTGGTGGTCAAGGCGGTACATGAACGGAAGAAAAATCGGGTAGTTGTGAGCGTTGCCGACAACGGTTCAGGACTGCCCAGAGACGGGGCATCGCGCATGTTTGAGCCCTACTTCTCCCGCAAAAAAGGCGGCACCGGCCTCGGCCTGACCATCGTCCGTTCCATCGTGGCGGACCACCACGGCAAGGTCACGGCCCACGCGAACAAGCCTCGCGGCACCGTGGTTCGTGTAGAGCTGCCGCTCGCCTGACGCACCTTATTTTTTTCGAGCAATGTGGCGAGGATGCCCCGGACGTGCTATGCTTGGCATCACACGGAGGTACACCATGCGAGTCATCATTGCCGGCGGGACCGGCTTCATAGGCAGGTCGCTCGCCGCCACCCTCATGGCGGCCGGGCATGAAATCATTGTTCTGTCACGCTCCGTGGCCTCGGTCGAGCGGGTCTTCGGACAGAGCGTTTCTGGCTTTACCTGGGATGGCGGTGAATGGCCGTCGCTCATCGACCCTTCCACGGCCATCGTCAACCTCGCTGGTTCCAGCATTGCCGGAGGCCGCTGGACGCCCAAGGTCAAGGAAAGAATCCTCCAGAGCCGCCTCAAGTCCGGCCAGCGCCTCATTGAAGGCATCCGGCAGGCCAATGATGCTCCCCGCGTTTTCGTGCAGGGATCGGCGGTGGGCTACTACGGGCACCACAAGAGCACTCCGGTAACCGAGGACACCCCCTCGGGCACGGGGTTTCTTGCTGACGTGGCCCGTAAATGGGAGAACTCCACCAAGGAAATCGACGAGATGGGCATCCGCCGCGTCATCATCCGCACCGGAATGGTGCTCGGCCACGGAGGCGCCCTGGAACGGATGCTCCCCGCGTTCCGCTTTTTCGTTGGTGGAGCTCCCGGCACGGGGGACCAGGGCGTCTCGTGGATACATCTCAAGGACGAAGTCGGGGCCATCAAGTTTTTGATGGAACACTCCGAGACCTGCGGCCCCTACAACCTGACGGCTCCCACGCCGGTGACCTTCAGCAGATTCGCCCGCGTACTCGGAGAAACCCTGCACAGGCCGCACAAACTGAACCCGCCCGCCTTCATGCTGCGGCTCATATTCGGTCAGATGGCCGACGAAGTGCTGCTCAACGGCCAGTTCGCCCTGCCCGAAAGGCTTCAGAAGGCCGGATACGAGTTCCGCTTCCCCATGCTCAAGGACGCCCTGCCGGATATTCTGAACCGATCTTGAAGCCCGGCCCGGCTTGCCTTACACTACGCGGCGGCGTCAGCTTATCACGGAGGGATTCATGGCGGGCAAAGTACTGATCATAGACGACGAAGAGAGCATCCGTTTCTCGCTCAGGGGCATTCTGGAAGACGAAGGCCTCGACGTGGTGGACGCGGAAAACGCCGAGGACGGCCTTGAACTGCTGAAGACCGAGAACCCGGACATCCTGTTTCTGGATATCTGGCTTCCGGGCATGGACGGCCTCGAAGCACTGGAAATCCTCGGCCGCGATTACGCCCATATTCCCGTGGTCATGATCTCAGGGCACGGCAACATCGAGACGGCGGTCAAGGCCCTCAAGAACGGCGCCTTCGATTTCATCGAAAAACCTCTTTCCCTTGAGAAAGTCGAGGCCGCCAGCCGCAATGCCCTTGAAGTGGCCAGACTCAAACAGGAAAACCGTGAACTGCGCTCACGCATTGACGGCGACCGCACCACCCGGCTCACCGGCGAATCTCCGGCCATAGACCATCTGCGTCAGGTCATCGAACGCGTGGCCCCCACCGACGCGTGGGTGCTCATCACCGGCGAGAACGGTACCGGCAAGGAAATCGTCGCCCGCTCCGTACACTCCCAGTCCATGCGCGCCGACAAGCCCATGGTGGCCGTGAATTGCGCCGCCATCCCCGAAGAGCTCATCGAGTCCGAACTCTTCGGCCACGAAAAAGGCGCCTTCACCGGAGCCGAGACAGCACAGGTCGGCAAATTCGAACTGGCCCACAAGGGCACCCTCTTCCTCGACGAAATCGGCGACATGAGCCTCAAGACACAGGCCAAGATCCTGCGCATCCTGCAGGAGCAGAGCTTCGAACGCGTGGGTGGCCGCAAGACCATCAAGGTCGATGCCCGTGTCATCGCCGCCACCAACAAGGACCTTGCCGAAGAGATCAAGGCCGGGAATTTCCGCGAGGACCTCTACTACCGCCTGAAAGTTTTTCCACTGGAAGTGCCCCCCCTGCGGGAGCGCGCCGAGGACGTCCCTCTGCTCATACGGGCCTTCATGGACAAGATAGCCAGACAGCACGGCTTCAAGCCGCTGGCATTCGATGACGATGCCATGCAGTGTCTCACAACCTACCGCTGGCCGGGCAATGTTCGGGAACTCAAAAACTTCGTGGAACGTATGTTCATCATGTACGCTGGCGACACCGTCAACGCCGAACGCCTGCCGCCCGAGATATGCCCCGTGCGCACCCAAGCCGCCGAAGGCGAACAGCCCCCTATCCCGAACGCCCCGGAATTCGAACGCGGCCCCGTGGACTTCAAGCAGGCCCGGGCCGACTTCGAAGCTCGTTTTCTGGAATCGAAACTCAGGGAATTCGGCGGCAATGTTTCGCAGCTCGCCAAGGCGGTGGGTATGGAACGAAGCTCGCTCTACCGCAAACTCAAGACTTACGAGATTCAGGCGGAGTAGTCTTCTCCCCGCGCAGCTCCCGCTCGATGCGGTCCGGATCATGCGCATTGAGTTCCACCATCCTGCGCAGATGGGTAAAACTTTCGGGATCCATGCCGGTGAACCGGATGGCCGTGGACTCACCATCCGAGCGGACCACCAGGCCCTCCACAGCGATCCGAATCCCGCCAGCCACCGGGATGATGAGCTGGCAGGCCTCGCCTTCAATAAACGAATCGGCTCCGGTGCAAAGCGCACCGTTCATACTCAGATTCTCCGTGGTCACGGGCGTAATGACATCCCCGACTTCGATGAAGGCGGGAAACCCGATGTCCACACGGCTGCGGTTGCGTTTATCCGAGCCGCTCCTTCGCTTGAACCAGCTGCCGATTCTTCTGATCATGCATCCATCCTAGCAAAGCCTTTCCCGTAGCAAAAGACCCGCCCGCATTATTATCCGAGCAAGCTCTAAAGCTCCTTCATCCGACCAAGCGATTTCATCACGACCTTCCCCGTATCCAGGTGCAGAAAAATCGTGCGGGGGATGGAACCACCCACATCCGACGCCTTCAGCTTTATCTCGTTGCGCTCCATGAGTCGCAAAAGGGCCTCGTAATTTTTCTGTCCGGTAAGAAAGGTGTCCTCGTTGCGCATGTTCGCCCCGCCCGCAGCCTTGAACTCCAGCCGCTTGATGTCCGCTCCCTTCATGGCCAGCTTGCGCACCATCATCGCCACTCCGGTGTTCACAAACATATACGGATTCTGCTGCGCCCGCTTCGGGGAGGTGGACGCACGAGCCAGCAAACAATGAATCAGTCCGCCAATCCGCTTCTTGGGGTCATACGCGGTAACACCAAGACACGACCCAAGCGAATAGGTGACGATAACGTCTTCCGGATTCGTGGAGATCTTCATGTCCGAGATGTTGACGACGAGCAGGCTCATGAACCGGGCACCCCTGATAGTTCCGTGTCGGCATACCATATACCGTTTTTCATGTTTCATCCATTATTTGGATGAAAAACAGGCATCTTTCGAAAGCTGAACACTGAAGACAGGGATGCCTCCGGCAGGTCTCCGACGGCCCTCCGGGGGCTTAAGAACCTTTTTGGCAAAAGGTTCTTAAGAATCTCCAAAATCTTTTGGATTGCCAAGCCGCGTTGAGACTTTCGGAAAGCTGAAGCACGTAGGCGGCTTGGCAGATTGCTGATGGCGGGTGTTGGAAATGAGTGACGCAAAAGCCCAGGCAGTTTCAAGGTGTTCAGCCAAGAAGCATAGAATCAAATCCCCCGTCAGCGGGGGTGCAGCTTGGACGCGGGTTGTGCGGTCGCATGGGTCCGGCAGCTGCAAACCCGCTGACAACCCAGGGATTCCAAAGGGGGCCCGCCCCTTTGGTCCGCCCGAAGGGCCTGCCGGAGGCATTGCTGTTTGACAATTCGCAAGCGCAGAAAAAGAAGGCAAACACTGCGCTTTGGGAGGGGTGAGCCGCCGCTCTTGGCGAGAGGCTCTATGACGCGGTCACTGCTTCGGCAGAAATGTCTGTGGCTACAGACACCACCCGGACCTACGTGACCGGTCTAAAGAGCCTCTATGCCTCAATCGGCATTGCTGCGGTGCTGGCTGGCGGGAGGCGATGGTTTGCTGGGAATTCTGTTGGGAGCGTGGGCGCCGAGAGAGTCACCTGGGATGTAGTATGGTTAACAGAGTTCGTCAGCCAAGAACCACAGAACCATAAATCCCCGTCAGCGGGGGTGCAGCTTGGACGCGGGTTGTGCGGTCGCATGGGTCCGGCAGCTGCAACCACGCTGACAACTCAGGGTTTCCAAAGGGGGCCCGCCCCTTTGGTCCGCCCGAAGGGCCCGCCGGAGGCACAAAAACACCCCTGCCCGCCGGAGACACCGGCTTTCGTTAGCCGTGTCCGGTGAGTTTCTTTTCTTTCATTCGCAGTTCGCGTCGCAGTTCGGCTTCTTTGTAGCGTCGTTCTGCTTGTGGGGAGTCGAGGACGAGGGGTCGCACGGGGGTGGGTTTTCCGTCTTCGCCGAGGGCGACGAAGGTGAGATAGGCGGTATTGGTATGACGGACGTCACCTGTTTTAAGATTTTCGGCTTCGACTCGCACGCCCACTTCCATGCTGGTGCGGCCCACGTGATTGACGCAGGCTTTGAAGGTGAGCAGTTCGCCGACGTAGGCGGGGGCGCTGAAGTCCATGCGGTCGATGCAGGCGGTGACGACGTTGCTGCGGCTGAGGCGTTTGGCAGCGATGCCGCCGCAGATGTCCACGTTTTTCAGAATGATGCCGCCATGTACGTTGCCTGCCGGATTGGCGTCCTGCGGCAGGGCGAGATGGGTGGTTATGACGGCGGTTTCGGAAGCCGGTTTCGGATTCATGGTTCCTCCTCGCGTTGCTTGCCGTAGCGCACTCTTGCTTCCCAGACGAGTTTCCCGACCCGTATTCCGAGGTCGTTCTGTCTGGTGTGCACGAGGGCTTCGGCTGCCTCGCGGTTGCCGTCACGCTTGAGAAGCGTGGCGGATTCGAGATCCCGCAGGTACTTTTCGCACTCGCGGATGACGCCGGAAAGGTCAAGGGTTTCCAGTTCCTTGGGGACCCTGACCGATTTTACCTTGCGACTCATGGCGATCCTCCCGGTCTACCGATTGTGCTACAAAATGATGACCGGGAAAATCTCGGAGTGTCAAGTACGTTGTTTGCGTGTTCCGGCGTACAGTTCGTATTCCAACAGACGACATTCGATTTTGGCGTTGAAGAACGGGATGCGTCTTGCGGTGCGCAGGCCGACCTTTTTGCCGAGGGTCAGGTTGCCCGTGAATATGTAGCCCCAGTATCCGCCGCAGCGTTTCTTGAAGAAATCGCCGATGGCGGCGTAGACGGGTTCGAGGCGTTTTTCGTCACCGAGGCGCATACCGTACTCGGGGTTGAGCATCACCAGTCCGGGACCGCCCTCGGGGACTTCGGTCTCGGAAAAATCGCAGACGTCGAACTCAATGAGATGGTCCACGCCTGCTGCCATGGCGTTGTGCCGCGCGGCTTCCACGGCCTTGGGGTCGCGGTCCGTGGCAATGATGCGGCCTTCGAGGGTCTTCTTGCGACTGGCAGAGGCCTGTTTGCGCAGTTCCTTCCACTGGTCGGGGTCGAACCCGGCGAGGTGCATGAAGCCGAAGTTGTCGCGCAGCGCGCCGGGGGCGCGGTTCAGGCCAATGAGAGCGGCTTCGATGGCGAGGGTGCCCGAGCCGCACATGGGCGCGATGAAGTGGTTTCCTTCGGCGCTTTTGACGGGCCAGTGGGCGGCCATAAGGCAGGCGGCGGCGAGGGATTCCTGCATGGGCGCCTTGTGCGGACGGCGGCGGTAGCCGCGTTTAGGCAGCGGTTCCCCGGTGGTGTCGAGATAAATGACCGCGGAATCGCCCAGCCAGTGCAGGTGCAGGCAGGTGCGGGACTTGTCCGGGCCGGAGTCGGGGCGCGAGCCGGTTTTGCGGCGCATACGGTCGGCCACGGCATCCTTGACGCGTACGGCGGCGTAGCGGCTGTCGTTTACGGTATCGTTCTTCACGCCCGCGCTGACGGAGATGTATCCGTCCGGGGCAATGACGGTCTCCCACGGCAGGGAGGTCACGGCCTGATACAGCGTGTCGGCATCCGGGGCAGTGACTTCGGCCATTTCCCAGAGCACCCGATGCGCGGTGAACAGATGCAGGTTCAAGCGCATGCAGTCTTTGAGCGTGCCTTTGACCAGCACGCCGTTGAAGAGTTCCTTGGTCTCGCCGAAGCCGAGTTCGCGCAGTTCGCGATTCAGATGCGGCGGCAGTCCCTTGGGACAGGTGGCGAGGATGGTCGATTCTTTGTCGAAGAGATTCATGGATGTACCAGCAGAACGGCGATGTCCATGACGTTGGTGCGGGTGGGGCCCGTCACCAGCAGACAGCCGGTCTCGTTAAGGAAATTGTAAGAGTCATTGTTCAGCAGACAGGTGCGTGGGTCCACGGCACAGCTCATGGCCCGGGCAAGGCCGTCGGGCAGGGCGTAGCCGCCCGCGGCGTCGGTGGGACCGTCCGTGCCATCGGTCCCTGCAAACAGGGCGCAGACGCCGGGCTCGTCACCCAGCTCCAGTGTGGCTGCAAGCGCCATCTCCTGATTGCGGCCGCCCTTGCCTTCGCCGCTGATGGTGACGGTGGTTTCGCCGCCCGCCAACAGACAGACGGGACGCCCCAGCGCTCTGGCGCGACTTCTGGCGGAGCAGGCTTCGCGGATCAGGGAGACGGCCACTTCACGGGCTTCCCCGGTGAGGCGGTCGGTCAGGATGCGCGGGGCGAAGCCGAGTTCACCAGCCTTGGCGGAGGCGGCATCGAGCGCCATGCGGTTGGTGGCTACCAGCGCGGTGGTCACACGTTCGAAGACCTCGTCGCCCTGCTTTGGGGTTTCCGGCAGTTCTCCTGCGGCTCCCGCGCGCAGACGCTCGGCCACAGGCTCGGGCAGCGATTTGGCGATGCCGTAGCTTTCGAGGATGGACAGACAACCCTGATAGGTGGACGAATCTGGGGTCACCGGCCCGGAGGCAATGACGTCCAAATCATCCCCGACCACGTCGGAAACGATGAACGCCAGCACGGTGGCGGGGTAACAGGCCTTTGCCAGCATGCCGCCGCCAAAGGCCGAAAGATGTTTCCTGACCGCGTTGATTTCGTGAATGGTGGCACCGCAGTCGAGCATCAGGCGCGTGGTTTCCTGCACGTGGCTCAGGTCGATGCCGGGCGCGGTGGCCGGGGTCAGGGCGCTTGCGCCGCCGGTGAGCACCACGATGACAAGATCCTGCGACCCTGCGGATTCCGCCAGCTCAAGGATGCTTCTTGCAGCCGCTTCGCCGGGAGCGTCGGGCATGGGATGCCCGCCTTCCAGCACGCGGGTGCGCGTGAGGTCCATGGCGTGATCGTACTTGACCACCACGAGCCCCTCGTCGAGCCGCTCACCCAACAGGTTCTCCACGGTGGCCGCCATGGGCGCGGCGCCCTTGCCCGCCCCGAGGAGCAGGATGCGGCGGTACTGCGAGAGATCGTATTCCTTTCCGGCGGCACGCAGCACGCCGCCTTCCAGACTGACGTTTCGTTCCACCGCGCCGTCCGGGGCCACGGCCGCCAGAGCCGCGTCCAGTATCGCGCGCAGGGTTTTCTGATCGGTATCGGGCATCATTCTTCCTGTTTGTCGTATGTTGGATCGGTTCCGGTCCTCACGGCGGCGAACAGGGCCAGCCAGACGACCACGGCGGTCACGGGATTGTGCGTCAGCCCCACCAACAGCCCGGTGCAGGCGATGGCGGTGGAGAGTCCTGCGGCAAAACGATTACGAACCACGCCTACCAGCCCGAGCAGGCCGAGCATGAACACGGCGGGACCGGCAAGGCCCCATGCGAGGGCCAGCCGCAGCCACATGGATTTCACCTGAAAGACGAACACGCCGTCAAATGCGGTGAGATTCCCTCCGCCGTCCCAGAGTGGGACCATGCCGAACGGCACCTTGGTGGGCAACGGGTCGGCCAGCGGGAATCCGGCGATCATGGCGGCGGGATCGGTCAGCAGCAGCTTAACCCCTTCGAGCCAGAGCCAATAGTCGGTATAATGCAGGGTGCCGCCCAGCACGGGGTGCGGAGACACCACGGTGGCGAACAGGGCCATCAGGCACAGGGCGGCGTACGGCAGACGCGAGGGCCAGCGGCCGTTGCCGAAGAAGAGCCACGCCCACATGGCGGCGAACAGCGCGGGGCGCGACAGGGTCGCCACGATGCCAGCCAGCAGCAGACCGCGCAGCACCGGCATTTTCTTTTCGTCCAGGCCGAATCCGGCGCACAGGCAGACCAGCAGCAGGGCCGCGACCACCTCCCGGTCCACGGACAGGAAGGCGGCGGCAGGCAGCCACATGCGCAGGCCGAAGTCCAGGCACACGGCCAGCGCCAGAACGCCGCCGGCCTTCACGAACGCTTCACGACGGGGAACGCCCGCGGTCAGCGTCCACGCCACGGCGAACAGCAGATACGCGACGGGTCGGGCCTCCTGAAGATAGGGCCACAGCCACGCCCGCGTCTCAAGCAGCGGCGCGCCGTATCGGAAAAACAGCACCGCGATGATCGCGAGCAGCAGGATGTAGAATCCGGGAAGTTCAAGCCGCCCCGGCCCTTTTCCATTCTGCCGGGAGCGTCCCATGAGCGCCAGCAGCACCCCGAATGCGGCAAGGGCCAGCCACGCGTAATCCATAATGACCCGCAGCTCCGGCACGGAAGCGGCGCCGCTTCCGTGCCGGAGCTGCGGGTCATTATGGATTACGCGTGGCTGGCCCTTGCCGCATT